>Ga0209370_1000796_pt1 | contig 34645 bp, 29 predicted proteins | sample AgamicAtPrz_FD_187164 | JGI IMG/M metagenome (GOLD analysis project Ga0209370, IMG submission 187164) | Agave microbial communities from Guanajuato, Mexico - At.P.rz (SPAdes) (version 2) | ecosystem: Host-associated > Plants > Phyllosphere > Phylloplane/Leaf | place: Guanajuato, Mexico...
ACGGTTCGAACCCGTTTTCCCGCTCCAGGTTTTTGTGATAGCGGCGCGATAGCAAAGCGGTTATGCCCCGGATTGCAAATCCGGTTAGACCAGTTCGACTCTGGTTCGCGCCTCCAAACTTGTGGCACAAGCCCTGCAGATGAAAGTCTGCAGGGCTTTTTGCTTTGTGCGCCTGGTATCTGAATACGCCGCAAATCCTGAAGGTGGGCGCCGCATCTGCATCGCCCTATGCAACTCAGGCCTGCTGCAGGCCATGTCCTTTCGCTATGCAAAAGCCCAGGGCAACGCCCTGGGCGAGTCGGAGAAGACGGGAGCGATGCCCGCGTTCAGGCGGGCTCGGCCAGCTTCACGCTCTGACGCAATGTCTTGGCGGCTTCCACCATATGTTGCAGCGCCGGAATCACTTCGGCCCACTGACGTGTCTTGAGACCGCAGTCAGGGTTGACCCAAAGGCGTTCCGTGGGAATGCGTTTTGCGGCTTTTTGCATGAGCTCCACGATGCCTGCCTTTGTGGGAATGTTGGGAGAGTGGATGTCATAGACGCCCGGACCGATCTCATTGGGGTAATCGAAGTGCTCGAAGGCCTCCAGCAACTCCATGTCCGAGCGCGAAGTCTCTATGGTGATCACATCGGCGTCCATGGCTGCAATCGAAGCAATGATGTCGTTGAACTGCGAATAGCACATATGGGTGTGAATCTGGGTTTCATCGGCAACTCCATTGGCGCTGATGCGGAAGGACTCCACGGCCCAGTGCAGATATTCCTTCCATTGTGATTGGCGCAATGGCAAACCCTCGCGCAATGCAGCTTCGTCGATCTGGATCACGCGCACGCCGGCTCTTTCCAGATCCAGCACTTCTGCGCGAATCGCCAGAGCCAGCTGATAGCAGGATGTGGCGCGCGGCTGGTCATCGCGCACGAATGACCAGTTCAGGATGGTGACCGGGCCTGTCAGCATTCCTTTCATGGGTTTGCGGGTCAAGGACTGGGCGTACTGGATCCATTCCGTTGTCATCGCCTTGGGGCGGCTGATGTCGCCGAACAGAATGGGCGGCTTGACGCAGCGTGAGCCATAGGACTGCACCCAGCCGAACTGGCTGAAGGCATAGCCGTCGAGTTGCTCGCCAAAATATTCGACCATATCGTTGCGCTCGGCCTCGCCATGCACGAGCACGTCCAGCCCCAGAGCCTCCTGCTCTTGCACGCAGCGTTCGATCTCGGCGCGCATGGCGCCTTGGTAGCGGGCGAAATCCAGGCGACCGGCCTTGAATTCGCTGCGTGCCTGGCGGATCTCTGCCGTCTGTGGGAAAGAGCCGATAGTGGTGGTCGGGAAGGCTGGCAGCTTGAGCAAGCGGGCTTGCTTGGGGGCGCGTGCTTCATATCTGCTCTGGCGCTGGCCCAGCCCGGCGCTGATCTGCTTGACCGCAGCTTGCACCACGGGGTTGTGGACGCGAGGCGATGTGCGGCGTGCAGCCAGAGCTGAAGCGTTGTCGGCCAGTTCGGCCTTGACGCAATCTCGGCCATGGCGCAAAGCCTTGCCCAGCACGCGCAGCTCATCCAGTTTCTGCAGAGCATAGGCCAGCCAGGATTTGATGTCAGCATCCAGCTTTTGTTCGCTGTTCAGATCCACGGGTACATGCAGCAAGGAGCAGGATGGCGCAATCCAGAGACGGTCGCCTAGGCGCTCTGCCAGCGGCTCCACCCAGTCCAGCACGGCAGCCAGATCGGTTTTCCAGATATTGCGGCCGTTGATCACGCCCAGCGACAGTACCTTGTGCGCGGGCAGCAGCCCCAGCAGCTGTTGCACATCGTCCTGGCCGTTGATGGCATCGATGTGCAGGCCGGCTACGGGCAGGTTTGCTGCCAGATATTTGTTTTCGGCCAACTGGCCGAAATAGGTCGCCAGCAGCAGCTTGACCCTGCAGCTCTTGAGGTGGTGGTAAGCAGTGTTGAACGCATGTTGCCAGTCGGCATCGAGTTCGGTGACCAGGATGGGTTCGTCAATCTGTACCCATTCCACACCCTGGGTCGCCAGCGCATCCAGTAGTTGCGCATAGACGGGCAGCAGCCGCTGCAGCAGCTCTAGCTTGCTGGCGCCGTCCTTGGCCTTGCCCAGCGCCAGATAGGTGACGGGGCCTATGAGGACGGGCTTGGCCTGTATGCCTTGTGTCCTGGCTTCGGCCAGTTGTTCCAGCAGGCGCGATGCATCGAGCTTGAATTCGGTGGTCGAGCTGAACTCGGGCACGATGTAGTGGTAGTTGGTGTCAAACCATTTGGTCATCTCGCCCGCGGCGACGCCAGCGCAGCAGTGGGTGTGGCCGGTGCTACGGGATTCGGTTGTGACCGCCGAACGGCCACGGGCCACGCGAAAGTAGTTGTCCAGCGCATCGCCTTCGAAGTCTTGCACCCGTTCGGGCAGATTGCCCAGCGTAAAGCTCATGTCCAGTACTTGGTCGTAGAACGCGAAGTCACCCACGGGCACCCAGTCCAGCTCTTGCTGCGCGGTCCAGTGGCGTTGGCGCAGCTCGGCGCCCAGCGCCTTGAGCGCATCGCGCGAGGATTCACCTCTCCAGTAGGACTCCAGCGCGAACTTCAGTTCGCGCTTTGCGCCGATGCGAGGAAAGCCCAGGTTGTGAATAGTCGTCATGCAGAAATCCAGTCTTGTGATCTTCGGCCCATGGCCAGAGTGGCTTGGGTCAGCGGACTGGATGTTCCTGGAATCGATGCATGAAGTAAAATGGTTGTTTCTCATGTATCCATGAATTGTGTTCACAGATGATTGAGCGTATCCATCTCGCCATCGTGCAAGAGGTTGAAAAACAAGGCTCTTTGACTGCGGCAGCTGATGTGCTGTGCGTCACCCAGTCCGCCCTGAGCCACAGCATGAGAAAGCTGGAAGCCCAACTCGGCACCGATGTCTGGTTGCGTGAAGGGCGCAGCCTGCGCCTGACGCAGGCGGGTCAATACCTGCTGGCAGTGGCCAACCGCGTGCTGCCTCAGCTGGATCTGGCCGAGTCGCGTTTGCAGCAATTTGCTCTCGGAGAGCGCGGCAGCTTGCGCATCGGCATGGAATGTCATCCCTGCTACCAGTGGCTGCTGAAAATCGTCTCCCCATATCTGGCCGCCTGGCCCGACGTGGATGTGGACGTGAAGCAGAAGTTTCAGTTTGGCGGTATCGGTGCGCTGTTCGGCTATGAGATCGACATGCTGGTTACGCCCGATCCGCTGTTCAAGCCGGGTTTGCACTTCGAGCCCGTCTTTGACTATGAGCAGGTGCTGGTCGTGGCTGCGGATCACGCCTTGGCCCAGGTCGACCATGTCAAGCCCGATGATCTGTCTCGCGAGGTGCTGATTACCTATCCCGTGGCCGTAGACCGGCTTGATATCTATACCCAGTTTTTGCTGCCCAAAGGCATTGCGCCCAGGCGCCATAAGACCATAGAAACCACCGACATCATGATGCAGATGGTCGCCAGCGGCCGGGGTGTCGCGGCCCTGCCGCGCTGGCTGGCTCTGGAATATGCCGAAAAGATGGCAGTCGTACCCGTGAAGCTGGGCAGCAAGGGCATAGCCAAGCAAATCTACCTCGGCGCGCGCGAGGCAGAGTTGCATACCGACTATCTGCAGGCCTTTATTGCGCTGGCACGAGCACCTGGTCTGGCTCTGCCGGCTGCCGCATCCGCGCAGGACGACTCTTGAGAAGAGCGGCAGCCGACGGCTGAATAAGCAGTAGCGGCTGACTCACATGTTGATGGCCGTCATGCCCGGTGCGGATGCACGGTCGGCTTGCCGTCCGGCTTGCACGCCCCACAGCCACATGGCGCCGCCCGCCAGTAGCGTCAGCACAAACGATTGCTGTGCGCCCCAGTGGTCGATCAGCCAGCCGGCAGCGGCAGCGCCCAGGGCCACACCGCTGGCGAGGCCAGTCAGCAGCCAGGTCATGCCCTCGGTCAGTCGGTTTGCTTGTACCTGCTGCTCCACCAGACTCATGGCCACGGTAATCGTCGGGCCAAAGGTAATGCCTGCCAGCAGCACGGCCAGCGTCAGTGCGGTCAGATTGCTGGCCAGCAACAGGGGCAGGGCGGAGATGGCGACCGATGCCCCGACCCAGACGATCTGGCGGCTGAGCGGCATCTGCAGGCGCAGCGTGCCAAACAGCAAGCCCATGGCGCAGGAGCCCAGCGCATAGAAGGACAGCACCACACTGGCCATGCCGGGCTGGCCCTGAGCCGTGGCGAAGGCTACGCTGGCCACATCGATCACGCCCACGATGACGCCTTGTGCCAGCATGAACAGCGCCAGCGTGCGCACCACGGGCTGGCGCAGCATCGACGAAGCCCTGCCTTTTTCCGAGCTGGTATGGGGGCTGACAGGTGGTTCGGTACGGCGTTGCACCACAAACAGGCCTACGCCGATGATGAGGAACAGCGCTGCTGCCAGCGGACCGGCCTCAGGGAATAACAGCATGCTCAGGCCCACCGATAGCGGCGGGCCGACGATAAAGGCCAGATCATCGAGCACGCCTTCCAGTGCAAACGCGGTCTGCAACTGAGGCGTTCCACTGTAGATCGCCGTCCAGCGGGCGCGGACCATGGCCGGCATGCTGGGCAGACTGCCGACGGCAGCGGCCAGTGCCAGCAGCAGCCAGTCCGGCCCCTGCCAGTGGGCGCAGGCCAGCAAGGACAGCATCGACAGCGCACTGCTGGCGGCCGCAAACGGCAGCACCCTGAACTGGCCGTAACGGTCAACCAGCGCCGAGATGCGCGGTGCCAGAACGGCAATCGACAGCGCGAAACAGGCCGACACCATGCCTGCCAGCGTATAGGCGCCGCGCTGCTGCGACAGCATGGTGATCAAGCCAATCCCCGTCATCGACAGCGGCAGCCGCGCCAGCAGCCCGGCCAGCACAAAGCCCGTGCTGCCCGGCGCCGTAAACAGCTTGCGGTAAGCATTCAACATGGAAACCCTTGAATAGATTCACTTGCATACATCGTGTATGCGAGTGACATTCTAGGAGCTTGGGATGTAGCGCGTATGATTGGCATACGCTTTGTATGTGAATATTGCAGGGAGTTCGCAGTGACCCAAGTTCGCCAGAGTCGTGCCAGCATGATCGAAGCCACGCGGGCCAAGCTGATCAGTGCTGCGCGCAGCGCTTTCGCCCAGCATGGCTACGCCCAGGCCGCCATGGACGAGTTGACCGCGCAGGCCGGTTTGACGCGCGGCGCGCTCTATCACCACTTTGGTGGCAAGCCCGGCCTGCTGGCTGCCGTGGTGGCCCAGATGGATGAAGAAATGGACCAGCGACTGGAGCTTGTGCTGCGAGGCCATGACGATCCATGGGAAGGCTTTCTTGCCTATTGCCGCGCTTATCTGGCCATGGCGCAGGAGGCTGAAATTCGTCGCATCGTGCTGCAGGATGCACGCTCCGTGCTCACCGGCACCGACCAGGGGCAGCAGCACCAGCAATGCATTGCTTTTATCGCCGGTTTTTTGCAGCAGCTCATCGACGAGGGCGTCATCGTGAATGCCAGTGCAGCGGCGCTGGCAAGGTTGCTCAACGGCTGCCTGATCGAAGCGGCTTTCTGGATTGCCGAGGAGGGCGCTCCACCCGAGCGCCTGAACGAGTCCTTGCAGGCGCTGGATTTGATGCTGCAAGGCTGGAAGGCGGCCTGAGCCATTGTCAGAGCCATGCCTGCTGTGTTTTGCCTGCAGCAGCCAGAATGAGGATCGTTTTGACTGCCAGGGTGTTCTCGAGCTGAGGACATCAGCGATTTTGTGCAAGCGAACAATCCGGAATGTGCAAAGAGTCCGGGCTCGGAGGCTTTACCGGGACCGGCGACCGGCTGCATTCGAGTTGTCAGAGGTCTTCAGCGCGCTTCCGCGATCACGCTGATGCAGCAAGTCAGGCCGGCAGGTAAGGCGAGATATTGGCGATGGCCCGGGCCATATAGACATCTTTTTCACCCACAGGGGCCACGTAATGCAATGCGCTCCTGGCGGCCTCGATCCCCTCGGCACGGGCAATAAGCCAGGCGGCGAGGTATTGCGCAGCCAGGCAACCTCCAGCGGTAGCCACATTGCCGTTTGCGAAGAATGGTTGCTCCAGCACGCGAATGCCAGCCTCTTCAACCCAGGGCCTGGTTGTCAGGTCGGTACACGCCATCACGCCATCCAGCAAGCCGAGTTTGGCCAGTATCAGCGTGCCGGAGCACTGTGCAGCAATCAGTTGCCGTGAAGGGTCCAGCCTGAGCTTTGACATGAGGTCGGCATTGCGCGCGACCTCACGCGTTTGCATTCCGCTGCCCACGATGACCGCATCTGCAGCGCCCGCATCCTCCAGAGTGGCCTGGGCTTCGATGACCACCCCGTTCATTGACCTGACGCGTGCGCTCGGGCATGCGATCGACACCCGCCAACCGGGTCGCTTGATGCGGTTGAGTATGCCTAGAGAAATGAGTGAGTCGAGCTCGTTAAAGCCTTCGAAAGTCAGGATTGCGATATGCATTGGGATGTTCCGGATGTGAACTTGTATCAATGCTCATGCTAGAGATGAGGTCCAATACACTCAAATAATTGTCATGGATACAGGTTCTATATGCCGATTGCCCGATACAAGCAGCTGGTGGACCAGCTAGCCTCGGAAATTCGCGAAGGCCGACTGGCACCAGGCACACGCCTGCCCACCCACCGGCAACTGGCATCCCGGGAGGGATTGGCACTGGTCACGGCGACTCGTGTCTATGCCGAGCTGCAGGTCATGGGCCTGGTCAGCGGCGAGACGGGGCGAGGAACTTTTGTGCGCGAAGCAGCGCTGCCACGTGGCCTCGGTATCGACCAGCATGCCACTGCGATAGGCATGCTGGACCTGAACTTCAACGCTCCCGCTCTTCCTGGTCAAGCCGAGTTGTTGCGCTTTGCATTGCGTCAGCTTGCCGCCAGTGGAGATTTGGAGGCACTGCTGCGCTATCAGCCGCACGGAGGCCGGGCCCATGAGCGAGCGGCTATCGCCCTATACCTTGAAAACCGTAGGCTGACGGTTCCTGCCGAACAGGTGCTTATCGTGGATGGAGCGCAGCATGGACTCGCAAGCACGGCCATGGCATTGCTGCAACCTGGCGATGTAGTGGCTGTTGATGCTTTGAGCTACCCGGGCTTCAAGGTGCTGGCGCAACAGCTGAGGCTTGAGCTGATTGCCATTCCGGCAGCTGGTTCGGGGCCGGACCTCGATGCGCTGGAGCTGCTGTGCCGACGCCGCAAGGTGCGCGCGGTCTATGCAATGCCGACTCTCCATAACCCGCTTGGATGGGTGATGAGCATCAACCGACGTCATGCATTTGCAGCGTTGATCCGTCGCCATGGCCTGTTGTTGATCGAAGATGCCGCGTATGCGTTTCTTGCTCAGGACGCACCACCGCCCATGGCCGCACTGCTGCCTGAGTCCACGGTATATGTATCAGGCTTTTCCAAGAGTGTCGCCACGGGTTTGCGGGTGGGCTTTGTGGCTGCGCCGGCAGCCTGGATACCTCGGATAGAGCGAGCTATCCGTGCAACGACCTGGAACACCCCCGGAGTCATGACCGCCATGGTTGTGAGTTGGCTGAGAGACGGGACTGTTGCCAGGCTGGAAGCTCAGAAGCGAGAGGATGCCCAGATGCGTCAGAAACAGGTGACGCAGGTCTTCAAAGGGCTGCCCTGTATGCGCCACCTCAATTCGTATTTTGTCTGGCTCCCCATGCCTGACGACCTGAGGGCTGATCAGGTCGCGATGGCGCTGCAGACGGCAGGAATTTCCGTGTCAACGGCCGAACCCTTTGCCACTGGCGTGCAAGTGCCGCAAGCACTGCGGCTGGCCTTGGGTTCGGTGCCGCTCGAAAAACTTCGGCATGCCTTGATGCGGGTCAGGCTGGCGCTGGATGGAGCCACGCTGCATTAGAGGATGATGCCCAGAGCTCCCTGTGCATCCGGTTTCGGGGCCGTAGCCAGGGGGGAATGCTGCCGGCCATGGTCACACCGGCCTGAAAACATGGCGTGCGGCGCCTGATGTATCAACGTTGCACGCGATTCAGGCGCTGGGTCCGGAGACCGGATTACTGGTACTTTTGCTCCAGACCATCCCAGAAATCCTTGTTCACCAGCCGCTGGCGCTCAAGGAAAGGTGCGACGATGGCGGGGTCCTCGTCAACCTGGTGATCGTCGCGCAGCAGCGTCAGGCACTTTTGCATGCCGGCCACGGCCCCTTGCAGTGCTGCATTGGCGTAGAGCACAAAGCCATAGCCCAGCTTGCCCAGTTCGTCGGCGTTGAAGATGGGGGTCTTGCCACCGATGACCATATTCATGAGCTGTGGGGCTTGCAGGCGCTGCGGCAGGGTGCGCACTTCTTCGGCCTGGGTGACGGCCTCGACAAACAGGATGTCGGCGCCGGCTTCCTGAAACTGCTGGGCACGCTCGATGGCGGCTTCGAAGCCGTGGACGGCGGCCGCGTCGGTACGAGCCATGATGAGAGTGCCGCTGTCGCGGCGCGCATCGACGGCGGCCTTGATCTTGCCCAGCATTTCGCCGGTTTCGATCACGGCCTTGCCATTGAAGTGGCCGCAGCGCTTGGGGCTGACCTGGTCCTCGAGCTGAATGCAGTCGGCGCCGGCACGCTCCAGAGTGCGCACGGCGTGGTAGGTGTTGACGGCGTTGCCGAAGCCGGTGTCGGCATCGACCAGCAGCGGCACTTCCACGGCGTCGCGGATGCGGGCCGTATGGTCGGCGATATCGCTGAGACCCATGAAACCCTGGTCGGGCATGCCGAACCACATATTGGTCACGCCGGCACCGGTCACATAGATGGCTTCAAAGCCCAGATCGGCGATCAGCCGCGCCGACATGGCGTTGAATGCACCGGGCACGATGACGCCGCGGCGGGCATCGGCCAGGGCTTTGAGTTGTTGTTTGGGGTTCATGAGATTTCTTGATAAAAAAGACTCTGATGCTTATCTGCCCTGCGCGGTCGGCTGTCAGCCTTGACGAGGCAGGGCGCTGCCTGGCAGCAGCCGCCTCGCGGCCAAGGCTGCGGAGCGGCTCAGGGGGATTAGTCCAGCGAAATATTCGCGTTCGTGATCACGGGCCCCCACTTGGCGCGCTCGGCTTCAAGATATTTGCCGTAGGCCTGGGGTGTGCCGCCCATGATCTGGCCGCCACTGCTTTCGATCATCTGGTGCAAAGCCTTGTCGGTCTTGAGCGCTTCGTTGACGGCCTGGTTGAGCTTGACCACCACAGCGTCGGGCGTGCCGGCAGGCGCAATCATGCCCAGCCAGTTGTACGACTCGAAGCCCTTGACCCCGGCTTCGTCCAGCGTGGGCACCTCGGGCAGGACGGCCAGACGGGTCTTGCTGGAGACGGCCAGGGCATTGATCTTTTTGGCCTTGATGGAAGGCAGGGCTGAGTAACCCATCTCGAACATCATGGCCAGATGGCCGCCCATGAGGTCGGTGGCCGCCAGCGAGCCGCCCTTGTAGGGTACATGGGTCAGCTGGGTCTGGGTCTGATAGGCCAGCAGTTCGCCCGACAGATGGTGGGCACCGCCCACGCCCGAGGAGCCATAGGTCAGATCGCCGGGCTTGGCCTTGGCATGGGCCAGCAGTTGCTGCACGCTCTTGAAGGGCTGGTTGGGAGCGGTGGTCAGAAACAGGGGGGCCTGCTCGATGAGGATGATGGGCTTGAACGCCGTCTTGGCGTCATAAGGCATCTTCTTCATCAGCATGGGGTTGGTGACCAGGGGGCCGGGCGAGCCGAAGCCGAAGGTGTGACCGTCGTTGGCCTTGGCGATGGCATCCGTGCCCGTCACGCCGCCGGCACCGCCGCGGTTGTCGATGATCACGGGCTGGCCCAGCACCTTGCCCAGCGAGTCGGCAATCAGGCGCGCGCGGGTGTCGGCATAGCCGCCTGCCGCATAGGGCACGATAAGCTTGACGGTGCGGGTGGGCCAGACATCCGAACCCTGGGCCAGGGCTGCAGAGGCGCCGCCCAGCAAGGCGGTAGCGGCGGCGGCGCAGGCAGTGGCGCGGAGCAAGACATTTCTACGGGAAATCATGAATCAGCTCTCAGTACTATTTTCAGGCTTCAGCGTATATGGGCCATACGCTGGATGCTATGTTTTCTTCTCAGCTTACTTTTCCTGCATATGAGCTGCCTTGACGATCTCCCCCAGGCGCTTGCGCTCGGCATCGGCAAACTTCACGAATTCCGCACGTGTGCCGCCGACCGGCTCGATGCCCAGTCCCTTGAGCTTCTCTACGGTGGCAGGTTCCTTCATGGCCTTGTCCACGGCGGCTGCCAGCTTGTCCAGAATGGCGGGTGGCGTGCCCTTGGGGGCATGAATGCCGGCCCAATGCGCGATCTGCAGATCGGCAAAGCCCTGCTCCACGGCAGTGGAGAGCTGGGGGTAGGCCGAGATGCGCTGGGTCCAGGTCGTGGCCAGAGGTTTGAACTTGCCCTCGTGAATGATGTGCGGCAGCGCGATGATGCTGGCTTCTGAAGTGCCTTCGACCTGGCCGCCGAGCACGGCCGTGGTGCTCTCCGAACCGCTCTTGTAGGGCACGGGCTGCAGCTTGGCGCCGTATTTCACATTCAGCATCTCGGCCACGAAGTGCGGCGTGCTGCCCGTGCCGGCGGTGGCAAAGTTGAAGCCGGCGCCCTTCTTGGAGGCTTCGACGAAGTCGCGCAGATTGTTATAGGGCGCGTTCTTGGGCACCACGATCACCGAAGGTGCGAGGCCAATCATCACCACGGGCTGCAGAGCATCGTCCTTGAAAGGCATGGTCTTCTTGATCATGCTGTTGGAGATGACGCCGGCCGCGCTGACCAGCAGGGTGTAGCCATCGGGCTGGGCCTTGGCCACGATATCGGCACCTACGGTGCCACCCGCGCCAGGACGATTGTCGATCACCACGGGCTGGCCAAGGATCTTGGAGGCGCCTTCGGCCGCCGATCTGGCCATCAAGTCATTGGCGCCGCCTGCGGAAAACGGCACCACGAGGCGAATCGGACGCGTGGGCCAGTCGGCGGCCTGGGCCAGGCCGGCTGTGCCCAGCACGGAAAGAGTCAAGGCCTTGGCAACAAGATTGCGACGGTTCAAAAACATGGATATCTCCTGGATCCAAATCCCTATTGGTATGGCCCGATACCGCAAGCACTGTGCCAGGCGAATTTAGGGAAAACCCTCTGAATATCAAGTGTTTGAAATCATTGGGTTTTTTGTGATTCTGTGGACTAGCTGCCGGTAGCGGTGTATTGGTTGTATTTCATTGATGAAATAATTGTTTTCATGAATGAAACAGGTGCGATATCGAACGATGGCATCAAACGGATGCCAGCAGCCGGCCAGCCGCATTTGCCGCACATCGTCACCGTAGGCCGCTACCGTGTGGGGCGGGTGCTGGAGCGGCTGGCACAGCCCTGGTCGGGTGAGGCCAGGTTCTCGCATATCTCGGCCTCCTTCGATGATGCGGTGGCCCAGGTGCAGGCGCTCAATCTGCGCCAGCCCATCGATGCCCTGGTGGGGGCGGGAGCCAGTGGAGCCTGGATTCGAGAGCGCGTGGACATTCCGCTGGCCATGGTAGAAGTGCGTGGCCTGGATTTGCTGCAGGCGCTGCGCCAGGCCAAGTTGCAGACCACGGAAGAGGCTCCGCGCGTGGGCCTGGTCAACTTCGAGGTGCCGTCGCCCGTGGTGGCCCAGTTCGACAGCCTGTTCGGCCTGGGTCTGGTCCAGATCGCCTATCAAGGTCCGCATGACGCGCCGGCCTGCGTGCAGAAACTCAAGGCGTCGGGCGTTGGTGCCGTGGTGGCGCCGGGCCTGGTGGCCGATCTGGCAGAGCAGGCGGGCATGGCCAGCGTGTTGCTGTATTCCGATATTTCGGTGCGTCAGGCACTCAGTGACGCCCTGCTGCTGGCCCGTCATCGACGTGCCGAGCGCGACCGGCATCAACGGCTGGAAACCGTGTTGCACCAGTTGCAGGACGGTGTGGTGGCCGTGGACGAGCGTGGCCGTATTTGCGCGCTGAACCCTCGCATGGCCGCTTTGCTCGGTGCCCCGGTCGAGGCCTTGCACGGCCGCATGCTGGAGGAGGTGGCTCCGGCCCTGGGCACGGCTCGGGCGCTCGCTGGTGAGGAGGGGGGAGAAGAGGTGGTGCAACTGGCCTTGCGTACCCTGGTGGTGCGACGTGCGCCAATTGTGGAGAACGGGCTGGTGACCGGCGCTTTGCTGGTCTGCCGCGATCCAGCCGTCATTCAGCGGGCCGATCGCAGCCTGCGCGCCAATCAGCGGCAAAGAGCCGCCGGTGTACGCTGGCGCATTGAGGACTATCTGGGCCGCAGCCCCGCTGCACAGCGCGTGCGACTGCTGGCCAGGCAGTACGCGAACAGCGATGCGACGGTGTTGATCTTGGGTGAAAGCGGGACCGGCAAGGAGTTGGTGGCGCAGGGCATCCACAGTGCAGGACGGCGTGCGGCACAGCCGTTTCTGGCCGTCAACTGTGCGGCGCTCAGTGAAAGCCTGCTGGAGAGCGAGCTTTTCGGTTACGAGGAAGGCGCTTTTACCGGGGCCAGGCGCGGCGGCAAGACCGGGCTGATCGAGGCCGCGCATACCGGGACCCTGTTTCTCGATGAAATTGGCGACATGCCGCTGGCGCTGCAATCGCGACTGCTGCGCGTGCTGCAGGAACGCGAGGTATTGCGCGTAGGTTCCACCACGCCGATTCCCGTGGATGTGCGCGTGATTGCCGCCACCCATGCGGATCTGGCGGATCAGGTGGAGCGGGGTCAGTTCCGGCGCGATCTCTACTACCGGCTGGCGGTGCTGCGCCTGAGCACGCCTTCGCTGCAAATGCGAGGTGGTGCCGATGTTGCTGAACTGGGCCGCGCCATGCTGGCTCAGCGTCTGAACGCTGTAAGCGGGTTGCCCCGCGCACTGCATGACAGAGTGGAGCAGCAGCTCGATGCACTGCTGGCCAGGGCTGCGGCGCATGACTGGCCCGGCAATGTCCGTGAGCTGGACAACTGGGTGGAGCGCCTGCTGGCCTGCAGCGACTATCTGGACTCAGGCCGGGGCGGCCTACTGGATATGGCGCGCTTGCTTGAAGTCTTCCCGGAGTGCGCCGACGGCCTGGCTCTGGCCGAGCCTGCTGCGGCCCGGCAGGCACAGCTCAGGGACGCGGGTCGCCTTGCCGAACAGAAGCGATTGCGCGAGGTGCTGGAGTCGGTCGGGGGTGATCAGCGCCAGGCCTGTGAAATTCTCGGCATCAGCCGGGCCACTTTATGGCGGCGCATGAAGGCTTAGCGGCGTTGCAGCGTGAGGTCCGCCATACGTATGATTTCGGCCAATATCGCGAGTGCATGGCGTGAATTGCGGCAACCGGCGCAACAATCACCAGCAAGCGGAGATTGGGTTGTGCCTCGGGCTTTCTGGGTGTGAAAGACTGCAGGCTCCGCTGTCTGGTGAGCCGGGTCGAGGCTGGTGCCACAGCCGGGCCTGATGTTTTATCGATTGAGATCGGGAGAGAGACGGGTTATGTCCGACGTGAGCGAGCTTGAGAACGAGAGTGCGGTCTATAGAACCTTGCTGGAGTCCACCAAGGCCATTCCCTGGAAGATCGACTGGGCGACCATGAAGTTCGCCTATATCGGCCCTCAGATCGAGAGCCTGCTTGGCTGGAGCCGTGAAAGCTGGGTCAGTGTCGAAGACTGGGCCATGCGCATGCACCCCGAGGACCGCGAATATGTGGTGAATTTCTGCGTGAGCCAGTCCCAGGCCGGCGTGGACCATGAGGCTGACTATCGCGCGCTGACCAAGGACAACGGCTATGTCTGGATTCGCGATGTGGTCCATGTGGTGCGCAATGCGCAAGGCGAGGCCGAAGCGCTGATCGGCTTCATGTTCGACATCAGCGAGCGCAAAAAGACCGAGGAAAGGCTGCTGAGTCTGCAGAAGGAGCTGGAGGTGCTTTCCTTCAAGGATGGTCTGACCAGCATTGCCAACCGACGCTGCTTCGATACCAGCTTCGAGCAGGAGTGGGAGCGCACGCGCAGTGATGGCAAGCCCCTGTCCATGCTGCTGTTCGATGTCGACTTCTTCAAGCAATACAACGATTTGTATGGTCATATCCAGGGCGACAAATGTCTGGTGGATATTGCCCAGACCCTGAGCCTGGCGCTGGACGGACAGCGTGACCTGGTGGCGCGTTACGGTGGCGAGGAGTTTGTGGTGCTGCTGCCCGAAGCCGATGCTGAAACTGCGCAAAAAGTGGCCGAGCGCTGCCAGCGCCTGATCCAGAAGCAGTCCATCGTGCATGCGCTGTCGCCCCATGGCAGGCGGGTCACCATGAGCATTGGTGCGGGCACGGTGCTGCCGGCAGAGCATAATCGACCTGCCGGCTTTATCGAAGCCGTGGACCGGCAGCTCTATGCGGCCAAGAACAAAGGCCGCCACCGGATTGAAAGCGTCATCTTGAGCGCTTGAACCCTGCCCAGGCCTGCGTGCGGCAGGCGCCCGGCAGGGCAATACCCGGTGTCAGGCCTTCAGCACTTCGCACGGCACCCGTACCCAGCCTTCCATCAGAATGCGGGCACTGCGGCTCATCAAGGCCCTGGTGACCTGCCATTGACCCTGGTCGCTCCTGGCTTCGGCCCCCACACGCAGGGTGCCGCTGGGATGGCCGAAGCGTACGGACTGGCGCTCGCCGCCGCCCGCCGCCAGATTGACCAGCGTGCCTGGAATGGCGGCAGCCGTGCCTATGGCGACGGCTGCCGTGCCCATCATGGCGTGGTGCAGTTTGCCCATGGAAAGCGCCCGTACCACGAGATCGATATCCTTGGCGGCAATCGCTTTGCCGCTGGAGGCTGTGTAGCTTTGCGCGGGAGCCACAAAGCCTATCTTGGGCGTGTGCTGGCGTGTGGCAGCTTCACCCAGATCCTTGATCAGGCCCATCCTGAGTGCGCCATGGGCGCGGATGGCTTCGAACCTGGCCAGGGCGGAGCCATCGCTGTTGATGGCATCCTGCAGTTCGCAGCCGGTATAGCCCAGCTCTCTGGCATCGAGAAAGATGGTCGGAATGCCGGCATTGATGAGGGTCGCGCAAAAGCGGCCGACGCCGGGCACATCCAGCTCATCGCTGACATTGCCGGTGGGAAACATGGCAGCTCCGTCCTCACCTTCATCGGCGGGGTCTAGGAACTCCAGGGCCACTTCGGCAGCGGCAAAGGTCACGCCGTCAAGTTCGAAGTCCCCGGTTTCCTGCACCTGACCATCGCGAATCTGCACATGGTTGATGATGGTCTTGCCGATATTCGCCTGCCAGATGCGAATGACGGCCACGCCGTTGTGCGGAATGCGCTCGGCCGGAATCAGCCCCATGTGAATGGCGCAGGGGCCGACGGCAGCGCTCAGGTTGCCGCAGTTGCCGCTCCAGTCCACAAAAGGCTGATCGATGGACACCTGGCCGAACAGATAGTCCACATCGTGATCGGCGCTTGTGCTCTGGCTGAGGATCACGCCTTTGCTGGTGGAGGATGATGCATTGCCCATGCCGTCAATCTGTTTGCCATAAGGGTCGGGGCTACCCAGAGTGCGCAGAAAGATGGCGTCGCGAACAGGGCCGGGCTGCCGAGCCGCTTCGGGCAGATCCTGCAGCTTGAAGAACACACCTTTGCTGGTGCCTCCGCGCATATAGGTGGCGGGAATGCGGATTTGCGAAGTGAGGGACATGGAATGGCAAACAAACAAGGTATTCAAGGCTCAAGCCAGGGCTTGAGCCTTGAATCAGTGAAACAGATGTAGCTGTTGAGGACGAGGCGGAGAGCCGGAAGCCAATGGCCAGCGATGCAGCACCTGGTAGCGTAACTGCTTGCCTGTGCCGGTTCGCTCGACCAGCTGGATCTCATCGATCAGCCAGTCGACGGGATCGATACGCCGAGTGGGCAGGGCATGTAGAGCTCTGTAGCTGATGGTGATATGCGGTCTATGGCCGCCATCCTTGAAACCGTGGGATTTCAACTCGGTCTGCAGCGTTGTCAGCAGCTGGTTGAAAGGCTCTGGACGTCCGCGGGTTAGCAAAGACCAGTGAATGCGCTCGCCCTCCTCACCGCGAATGCGGTTGAAGCTGAGCTCGAAGGCCTTCAGCTGCGCCGCTTGCACTGCATTGCCTGCGGCCAGCAAGGCGAGCAGTGCCTCTTGCCCGGAGTCAAAAGGGCCACACCAGGTTTGGTGCCAGTTATCTGGAGAGAACATGCGCTCGCCCAGGTCCTTATCAAGGCCCAAGGCGCTGATCCGGGCACGCAGGCGATGACGTTCCGGGCTTTGGGGCTGGGTGACAATCAGCATGCGTGCCTGGCTCATAGCTGCTCCTTAGCTCACAAGTTCAGCCGTTGACGCGGAATCGGCTGTGGCGCTACCCGCCAGGAAGTCCTGGGCAAAGCGCTGCAGCACGCCACCGGCTTCGTAAATCGAGACCTCTTCCGCAGTATCGAGGCGACACAGTACCGGCACTTCGGTGCGGGCGCCGGTCGTGCGGTGGATATGAAGTGTAAGCTTGGCCTGGGGGCTACGCTGGCCGATGACATCAAAGCTCTCGGTGCCATTCAACCCCAGTGTGTGGCGGCTCGTGCCGGGCAGGAACTCCAGCGGCAACACCCCCATGCCGATCAGATTGGTGCGGTGGATGCGCTCGAAGCCCTCAGCCACGATGACCTCCACACCGGCCAGGCGAACGCCCTTGGCTGCCCAGTCACGGCTCGATCCCTGGCCGTAGTCGGCGCCGGCGATGATGATCAGCGGTTGCTTGCGCTGTATATAGGTCTCTATGGCTTCCCACATGCGCATGGTCAGTCCCTCGGGCTCGACGCGAGCAAGAGAGCCCTGGCGCACCTTGCCCTGGTCGTCCACCACCATTTCGTTGAGGAGCTTGGGATTGGCAAAGGTGGCGCGCTGTGCGGTCAGGTGGTCGCCGCGATGCGTGGCATAGGAATTGAAGTCCTCCTCGGGCAGACCCATTTTGTGCAGATACTCGCCTGCGGCCGAGTCCATCAGGATGGCGTTGGAGGGCGAGAGGTGGTCGGTGGTGATGTTGTCGGGCAGGATGGCCAGAGGACGCATGCCGCGCAAAGTGCGCTTAGCGGCCAGCGCACCCTCCCAGTAGGGCGGGCGGCGGATATAGGTGCTTTGCGGGCGCCAGTCATACAGTGCCTCGACCTTCTCGCCCTGGTCTGCGCGGATGGCAAACATGGGCTCGTAGACCGAGCGGAACTGCTCGGGCTGGACGGCAGCCTTGGCCACGGCGTCGATTTCCTCGTCGCGGGGCCAGATGTCCTTCAAGCGGATTTCGCGGCCCTGGAAGACGCCCAGCACATCGTTCTCGATATCGAAGCGCATGGTGCCCGCAATCGCATAGGCCACGACCAGCGGAGGCGAGGCGAGAAAGGCCTGTCTGGCATAGGGGTGGATGCGGCCATCGAAGTTGCGGTTGCCCGAGAGCACGGTCGTGGTGTAGAGGTCGCGGTCGATGATCTCTTGTTGAATCACAGGGTCCAGAGCGCCGCTCATGCCGTTGCAGGTGGTGCAGGCAAAGGCCACCACGCCAAAGCCCAGCGCTTCCAGGTCATGTAGCAGACCGGCTTGTTCCAGATACAGGGGCACGGTCCTGGAGCCGGGAGCCAGAGAGGTCTTGACCCAGGGCTTGCGGGTTAGGCCCAGATTGCGCGCATTGCGCGCCAGCAGGCCGGCCGCGATCACATTGCGTGGGTTGCTGGTATTGGTGCAGCTGGTAATGGCTGCAATGATGACGGCCCCATCGGGCATCTGCCCTTCGGCCTGCGTCCACTCACCGGCAATGCCTCTCGCTGCAAGCTCGCTGGTTGCCAGGCGGGCGTGTGGATTGGAAGGGCCGGCCATATTGCGCACCACTCCGGACAGGTCAAAGCTCAGTGTACGTTCGTATTCGGCACTTTCCAGGCTATCTGCCCACAGACCTGCCTGTTTGGCGTAGTTCTCGACCAGTTGCACCTGCTCAGGCTCGCGCCCCGTCAGACGCAGATAGTCGATCGTCTGCTCGTCGATCGCGAACATGGCCGCCGTGGCTCCATATTCGGGTGCCATGTTCGAGATGGTGGCGCGGTCGCCGATGGAGAGGCTGCGCGCGCCTTCACCATGGAACTCCAGATAGCTTCCCACCACTTTTTGCTGACGCAGGAACTGGGTCAAAGCCAGCACGATGTCAGTGGCAGTGATGCCGGGCTGCCGCCTGCCAGTGAGTTGCACGCCAATGATTTCGGGCAGGCGCATCCACGAGGCGCGGCCCAGCATCACGTTCTCGGCTTCCAGTCCACCCACGCCCACGGCGATCACTCCCAGTGCATCGACATGTGGTGTGTGGCTGTCGGTACCTACCAGAGTATCTGGGAATGCTTCACCATCGATAGCATGGATCACAGGGCTCATGCGCTCCAGATTGATCTGGTGCATGATTCCGTTGCCTGGCGGAATCACCTCCACATTCTTGAAGGCTCGCTTGCACCAGTCGATGAAGTGAAAGCGGTCCTCATTACGCCGGTCTTCGATGGCGCGGTTTTTCTCGAAGGCCTCGCGGTCGTAGCCACCGCACTCAACGGCCAGCGAATGATCGACGATCAGTTGCACGGGCACCACGGGATTGACAGCGGCCGGATCGCCACCTTGCTCGGCAATCGCATCACGCAGGCCGGCCAGGTCGACCAGCGCTGTCTGGCCCAGGATGTCATGGCAGACCACGCGGGCCGGGAACCAGGGAAAATCGCGTTCGCGCTTGCGTTCAACGATTTGCCTGAGGTACTCGGTCAGGTGGGCCGGATCGCTGCGCCGCACCAGGTTCTCGGCATGGACGCGGCTGGTATAGGGCAGAGTGGTCCAGCTGCCGGGGCGGATGGCTTCCACAGCGGACCGGGCGTCGAAGTAATGCAGCGCAGTGCCGGGCAAGGGTTTTCGGTGGGGGCGGTGAGTCATTGTCTCGGGGATTCTTTTAGTAGTCTCAATAGGCCAGAGTCGAGCGTGAGGCTTCTGCGTTGCCGGCGCTGTGGCAGTGCGGGGATTGTGAAAGGGCTGCAGGCAATGGTGCACGCATCGGCGCTTGGTTTGTCGGCTGCATGGCGGGCTGTGTACCCAGTGCGAGTTGGAGCCGGGCCTGCGACACGCGCAGCAACTGCTCGCAAAGCTGCGTGCTGGCAGTCTGCATCTGGCGTTGCCGCGCCAGATGGCCAGCCAGCAGGCTGCTCAGCAAGCGAGCCTCGGCCACCTGGGCTGCACTCAGGCAGGTCACGCTCATACCGCGCCGGGGCTGTGCGCTCAGCAGTTCTTCATGGCACAGCAGCTTCATGGCCTCGCGCACAGGAGTGCGGCTCACGCCAAACTCCTGCGCCAGTGCTCCGTCGTTGATGTCCGATCCGGGCGGCAACTGATGGCTCAGAATGCGCTCGCGCAGCTTGTCGGCGATGGCAATGCACAGGGAATGGGCTTGCATGGGCTGGGCAGACATTGCTGGAGCTTACTGGCGTGCCTCGATAGGCACGAAATGCAGGTCGTCCGGGCCTGTGTAGTTGGCGCTGGGACGGATGATCTTGTTGTCCTGGCGCTGCTCGATGATGTGCGCCGCCCAACCGCTGGTGCGGGCAATCACGAACAGCGGCGTGAACATGGCGGTGGGCACGCCCATCATGTGATAGCTGACGGCGCTGAACCAGTCGAGATTGGGGAACATGTTCTTGACCTCCCACATCACCGATTCCAGGCGTGCGGCAATGTCGTACATCTTGCTGCTGCCGGCCTCGTCCGAGAGCTTTTTGGCCACGCCTTTGATGACCACATTGCGAGGGTCGCTCACGGTATAGACGGGGTGGCCGAAGCCGATCACGACTTCCCTGGCATCCACGCGGCGGCGGATATCGACCTCGGCCTCTGCCGGGTTGTCGTAGCGCTTCTGGATCTCGAACGCCACCTCATTGGCTCCGCCGTGCTTGGGGCCACGCAGAGCGCCTATCGCAGCGGTAATCGCCGAGTACATATCGCTACCCGTGCCTGCCACCACGCGGGCCGTGAAGGTCGATGCATTGAACTCGTGCTCGGCATATAGATTGAGCGAGGTATGCATGGCGCGCACCCAGCTCTCGCACGGCCTTGTGCCATGCAGCAGATGCAGAAAGTGGCCACCGATGGAGTCATCCCCGGTTTCGACCTCGATGCGGCGGCCCGAGTTGCTGAAGTGGTACCAGTAAAGCAGCATGCTGCCCAGGCAGGCCATCAGGCGGTCGGCGATATCGCGGGCGCCAGGAGGATTGTGGTCGTCTTTCTCCGGCAGCGCGCAGCCCAGGGCGGAGACACCGGTGCGCATCACGTCCATGGGATGGCTGGCGGCGGGTAGCTGTTCCAGCGCAGTCTTCACGCTGCCGGGCAGGCCGCGCAAAGCCTTGAGCTTGGCTTTGTAGGCCCTGAGTTCGGCGTGGGTGGGCAGTTTGCCGTGTACCAGCAGGTGGGCAATCTCCTCAAACTCGCAGACCTCGGCAATGTCCAGAATGTCGTAGCCGCGGTAGTGCAGGTCGTTGCCGTTCCTGCCCACGGTGCACAGTGCCGTGTTGCCTGCTGTCACGCCGGAGAGGGCGACGGACTTTTTTGGCCTGAAGCTTGCGGCGGCGTGGTTAATGGCGGTTGAAGATATTGGGGATGTTGGGGCTGTCACAGTGCTCATGGGTGTCTCCTTTGGATGTGCAGTGCAGGTCCTTGCTGGTCTGCGATACTTCGCAATCTACGCATTTGCTTTCTCTGCGTATAGAACTGAATTGGTGAATGCTTGCGAAACTGAATGCATGTATTTGCAAATTTTGCGAATCTTTGAGATCAACAAACAAGGAGCAAGCCAATGGCCAAGACCTTCATGGGCGTACGCCTGCGCAGCCTGCGTGCCGAGCGTGGTCTTACGCAGGCTGCGCTGGCCCAGGCGCTGGAGTTGTCACCGAGCTATCTGAATCAGATCGAGCAGGATCAGCGCCCGCTCACGGTGGCCGTGCTGCTCAAGATTCACAGGGTGCTGGGCGTCGATATCCAGCAGTTCTCCGAGGATGAGGAGGCCCGCTTGCTGGCGCAATTGCGCGATGCGGTGGCCGCCATGCCTCAGCCAGAAGGTTCGGTGCCGCTTCCCGAGCTGCGTGAGGTCGCAGCCAAGCTGCCGCAGATGGCACAGATGCTGCTGGCCATGCACCAGCGTCACCTGGCGGACGCCGAGCGGCTGGAGGCCTTGACCGCCCATCTGAGTGATGGCCGCGCCGGGCCGGATGCCGACACCTCAGTTCACGGAGATGTCGCCGGGAATGGCGCAATGGCAGGCCTGCTGACGCAGCCCTCGCGCCAGATGCCGTTCGAGGCGGTGCGTGATTTCTTTTTTTCCCACCGCAATTACCTTGATGCGCTTGATCGTGCAGCCGAAGCGCTGGCTCGGCAGGCTGCAGAGCAAGGCGGTCATCTGCATGATTGGCTGCAATACCGGCTGCAGGCACGACATGGTGTATTGGTTCTGCATGCTCATGTCGGGACTGCTGAGAAAGCGGGCAGCCATAGGCGCTACGATGCGCTCACGCGCACCTTGTATGTGGCTCCGCAACTGAGTCCCATGCAGCAGGCATTTCAGCTGGCTACGCAACTGGCGCTGCTGGAGTTTGATTCACTGCTTGAAAGGGAGCTGCAAAGCGTGCCCTGGCAGGACGAGGCCACGCGCCGGCTGGCACGCATGGGGCTGGCCAATTATGTAGCCGGGGCATTTGTGCTGCCATATGGAGAGTTCTTGCGTGCAGCCGAAGGCCTGCGCTACGACATAGACTTGCTCGCAAGGCACTTCGGTGTGGGCTTCGAGACCGTCTGTCATCGTCTCTCAACCCTGCAGCGCAGCGATGCGCCGGGTGTGCCGTTTTTCTTTATCCGAGTGGACCGGGCTGGCAATATCAGCAAGCGCCAGTCGGCCACGCATTTTCATTTCTCCAAGACAGGCGGCACCTGCCCGTTGTGGGTGGTGTACGAGGCTTTTACCCAGCCGGGTCGCATAGTGCCCCAGCTCGCCAGCATGCCGGACGGGCGCGTCTACCTGTGGATTGCTCGCACCATCAGCCATGCCGGCCAGGGCTGGGGGGCTCCAGGCAAGACCTTCTCCATCGGCCTGGGCTGCGACTTGCAGCACGCCGCGCGGCTGGTGTACTCCCAAGGCATGGATTTGCGCAATATAGGAGCGGCAACACCTATCGGCATGGGGTGCAAGGTATGCGAGCGCAGCGCGTGCCCGCAACGTGCTTTTCCGTACGTAGCCAAACCGCTCAAAGTCAATGAAAACGAGAGCGGATTTGTCCCCTATGGCGGCTAGTTGCTGCTGCCATGTGCGGTGCAGTTGAGGGGGAGGCATCTGACGCTGGATTGCTGTCGTCAACTGATTAACAGGCGTGAAAATGCATTGGAGCAAAAATCTGTATTGTATTTGCTGCTATTTATTTGATAGCATTCAGAGAAAATTTGCTTAGTCTTCTTGGACGATGGGCTGAGGGCGATTTCTTCATACGCTGTCTCCAAGTTTTGATTGCACATCAACAAGGAGACAAGAATGCGTTTAGCCGGAAAAGTTGCCGTGGTCACGGGGGCGGGCCAGGGCATGGGGCGAGCGATTGCACAGCGTTTTGCCGATGAGGGTGCCACTGTGGTGGCCGTGGACTTGAATGAAGAAGCAGCCAGACAGACCCTGGAAGGCAAGGGCGGCAAGCATCTGGCCCGTTCCTCCAATGTGGCCGACAGCGCTGCGGTCGATGCGCTGTTTGTCGAAATCTGCGAAAAGCTCGGCGCCGTTGACGTGCTGGTGAACAACGCCGGTGTAGGCTCGGTGGACCAATTTGCCGATATTCCTGACGCGACCTGGGAGCGCGTGATTGGCGTGAACCTGAACGGCGCTTTCTACTGCGCCCGTGCCGCCGTCAAGCAGATGCAGGAAGGCAAGGGTGGTGCCATCGTCAATATCTCCAGCACCTCGGCTGTCAGCGGTGACGGTCCGGCGCACTACTGCGCTTCCAAGGCCGCCCTGATGGGCTTGACCCGTGGCATGGCCAAGGAACTGGCGTCCAAGAAGATCCGTGTGAACACACTGGTTCCCGGACCCACCAACACGCCCATGATGCAGGGCATTCCCCAGGAGTGGGCCGATGCCATCATCGCCGGCGTGCCCATGGGCCGCATGGCTGAGCCAGAAGACATCGCCAAGGTGGCAGTGTTCCTGGCCAGCGACGACAGCGGCTTTGTGACGGGTCAGAACGTGGCAGTCAACGGCGGCAGCGCCTTCCTCTAAGGAGAGACAAGCATGAGCAAGCGTCTGGAAGGAAAGATTGCATTTGTGACCGGTGGTGGTTCCGGTATCGGTGCCGCAACGGCTGAGCGTTTCGCACAGGAGGGGGCAACCGTGGTGATCTGCGGCCGCCGCAAGCAGCCTCTCGACGACGTCGTGGCCAGGATCAAGGCGGCAGGCGGCAGTGCCGAGGCCATCGTGGCCGATGTGGGCAACGAAGCCCAGTTCGTTGGTGCGCTGGAGCAGACTGCCAAAAAGCATGGCCGCCTGGACATTCTGGTCAACAACGCCATGGCCTACACATGGGGCGGCATCGACAGCATGACCACGGCCGACTGGCATGCCAACTTCAGCACTTCGGTGGATGGCACCTTCTGGGGGACGCGCACAGCGCTGAAGCTGATGGCCGGCAAGGGCGGCTCCATCGTCAATATCGGCTCCATCTGCGGCACGCTGGGCACGCCCTATATGTCGGGCTACTCGGCAGCCAAGGCGGCCATTCTCAACTTCTCGCGTGCTGCAGCCGCCGAAGGTGCGCCTGCTGGCGTGCGCGTGAACGTGGTGATTCCTGCCGTGGTGGAGACCCCTGCGACAGCGGGAATGCTGGCTGATGAGGCATCGCGCAAGAACACCGAAAAGCTCATCCCCATGGGCCGTGTCGGTCAGTCCGGCGAGCTGGCCAATGCCGTGCTGTTCCTGGCCAGCGATGAAGCCAGCTATGTGACAGGTGCTGCACTGCCCGTGGATGGTGGTCGTTCCGCCGTTCTGGTGACTGCGCTGTAACAGAAAGCTTTAGAGATGAGTGAACCCGTGAATCAGTGGCCGCAAACGCTGGATGAGCGTATCGACAGGCTGGAGTCGCTGGATGCGATTCGCCAGCTGGCTGGCAAGTACTCCCTGTCCCTGGACATGCGTGACATGGACGCCCATGTGAACCTGTTTGCACCTGATATCAAGGTGGGCAAGGACAAGGTCGGGCGTGCGCACTTCATGGCCTGGCAGGACAGCACGCTGCGTGACCAGTTCACGGGCACCTCGCACCATCTGGGGCAGCACATCATCGAGTTCGTGGACAAGGATCACGCCACCGGCGTGGTCTACTCCAAGAACGAGCATGAGTGCGGTGCCGAGTGGGTCATCATGCAGATGCTGTACTGGGACGACTACGAGCGCATTGACGGCCAGTGGTTCTTCCGTCGCCGTCTGCCCTGTTACTGGTATGCCACCGACCTGAACAAGCCGCCGATTGGCGACATGAAGATGCGCTGGCCCGGCCGCGAGCCTTATCACGGAGCCTTTCACGACCTGTTCCCGAGCTGGAAGGAATTCTGGGCCAACCGCCCCGAAAAGGACGAGCTGCCCCAGGTGGCTGCACCCGCGCCGCTGGAGCAGTTCCTCAAGACCATGCGCCGTGGTACCCCCGCGCCGCGCATGCGTGTGCGCTAAGGAGCCGGAATGAGTCAAACGCTTTTCACGCCCACACAGCTGGGCAAGATCGTCCTGCAAAACCGCGTGGTCATGGCCCCCATGACGCGTAATCGCGCCGATGCCGATGGCACGCCCACCGACATCATGGCCGAGCACTATGGCCAGCGCGCTGATGCCGGCCTGATCGTGGCTGAAGGGGCCTGGCCCGAGGTCACGGGTCAAGCCTACTGTCGTCAGCCTGGCATCGAAACTGCCGCTCATGTGCGCGGCTGGCGCCGTGTGACGGACGCCGTGCATGCGCGTGGCGGATCCATTGTGCTGCAGATCATGCACTCCGGTCGTATCGGCAGCAGCCATATCAAACCCGCTGGTGTGCGTTCCGTATCGGCGTCCGCCATTCAGGCTCAGGGCAAGATCTGGACCGATGCGGCAGGCATGCAGGATTTCGACCAGCCCCAGGCATTGACCACTGAAGAAGTGCGCAAGGCGATTGCCGGGCATGCTGCAGCTGCTCGGCGCGCCATGGATGCGGGCTTTGACGGCGTCGAGCTGCATGGCACTAGCGGTTATCTGAGTCTGCAGTTCCTGCACTCCAGTACCAATCAGCGTACCGATGAATATGGTGGCAACGCCAGCAGTCGCTCACGTTTCGCTGTGGAATGCCTGGGCGCCATGGGGGAGGCCATCGGCATCGATCGCGTGGGGCTGCGCCTGAACCCCGGCAACACCTTCAATGACACGGCGGATGAAAACTCCGCGGCAACCCATGCCGAGCTGATGCGTCAGGCCGCCAAGCTGGGCATTGCCTATCTGCATGTGATGCGTGCGGTCTTCGATCCTTCAATCGATGCCTTCAAGCTGGCGCGTGAGAACTTTGGCGAGAACCTGATTCTCAACGATGGCTTTGATGCGCAAAGCGCCGAAGCCGCGTTGCAGGCAGGCGAGGGCAAGGCGGTATCTTTTGCGCGGCATTTCATCGCCAACCCCGATCTTGTGCAGCGCATGCGCCAGGGCCTGCCTCTGGCCAGGTTTGACCGCAACACGCTCTACACCCCCGGTGCCAGGGGCTACAACGACTATGCGTCTGCAGAAGAAGTGCAGACCGTCTGATCCATCAAGAAACTGAGTTCATCGTGTTGGCCGCATTCCCGTATGGGGGTGCGGCCTTTTTTTTCGTACTGCGGGTTTTCACGGCTGTCGCAAGTGTGTCGGATCGGCCTGTTTCAAAAGGCTGAAAGCAATCTAGTCTATTCCGCTGAACTACATGCTGATTCTTGTATGAGTGCTATTAAATTTGGGTAGTGAAGCGGCAAATCGTTAGTCTCAATGGACGATGTTTGCAAAGGCTCTCCTCTTCAGAATCCTCTGCATCACTAAAGGATTTGGGTTGGAGGCCCCGACATCATGATGGAAATACGTGGACTAGCGTACGTTGTTGCCGAGAGCTCTGATTTGGATCGCTGGGTCAACTACGCACGTGACGTGCTTGGCATGATGCCGAGCACCACTGCCGATGGCGATCTGCTGATCAAGATGGATGAGCGTCAGTTTCGCTTCCAGGTTCAGCCTGGCAGCAATGACAAATACTCCGCATCCGGTTGGGAAGTGGCCAACAAGCAAGCCTTCGAGCAGGCGCTCAAGGTGCTGCAGGCCGCTGATGTGCACTACGAAATGGGCAGCTCCGAACTGTGTGCCAAGCGCCATGTGCAGGAGTTGGCCATCGTGATGGATCCGTCTGGAAACCGTCATGAGATCGTCTGGGGCTTCAAGTCCGACTTCAGCCATTTCGCATCGCCCCAGGGTGTTTCGCGCTTCATCACCGGTGACTATGGTCTGGGCCACACCGTGCTGCCTGCTCCCGACTTTGACAAGACCGTGGCCTTTGTGCGCAATGTGTTGGGCTTTGGCCTCTCGGATATTTACAACTTCAAGCCCGCAGGCGATGCCGGTCCCACGGTCCGAATCCACTTCTTCCACTGCGCCAACGCTCGTCACCACAGCCTGGCGCTGGCCGAATTTCCTTCTCCCTCGGGTTGCGTGCACGTGATGGTGGAGGTGGACAACATGCCCGAAGTGGGCCGTGCCATGGACCGCATGCAAAAGAGCCAGGTCAAGCTCTCGGCCACTCTGGGTCAGCACACCAACGACAAGATGATCTCGTTCTACATGAAGACGCCCTCCAACTTCGACCTGGAGTTCGGCTATGGCGGCGCCATCATCGACTGGGAACATCACATCACGCACGAGTTCACGACCGTAAGCCTCTGGGGGCACGACTTCAGCGTGGGCCGCCCTGAAAACAACTGATAGGAGGCTTGGAGACATGGCCAATAAATTGATGACAGCGAAGGACGTTGTGGCATCCATCAAGGACGGCATGACGATCGGAATTGGTGGCTGGGGGCCCCGGCGCAAGCCCATGGCCCTGGTGCGCGAGCTGCTGCGCAGCCCCGTCAAGGACCTGACCGTGGTGGCCTATGGCGGTGCCGATGTGGGCATGCTGTGTGCGGCAGGCAAGGTCAAGAAGTTGATCTTCGCCTTCGTGTCGCTGGACTTCATCCCGCTGGAGCCGTACTTTCGCAAGGCCCGCCAGAGTGGTGAGATCGAGGTCATGGAAATTGACGAAGGTCATATGGTGCTGGGCCTGAAGGCTGCCGGCATGCGTATTCCCTACATTCCCACCCGAGTCGGTCTGGGCACCGATGTGCTCAAGCACAACAGCTCCATTCGCCTTATCGAATCGCCCTACGACGGCAAGGAGTGGGTGGCGATGCCCGCCATCAATCTGGATGTGGCCCTGCTGCACGTGGATCGCGCGGACTCTCGCGGTGTCTGCCAGATTGCCGGGCCCGATATCTATATGGACGACCTGTTTGCGCGAGCCGCAACCAATACGTTTGTGAGCTGCGACGAACTGGTCGAGTCCAGCAGCTTCGATTCGGAGCAAGCCGCGCGCCTGGTGTTCTGGGAGCGCTCTGAAACCACGGGTGTCGTGCATCTGCCCGGCGGTGCTCACCCATCGTCTTGTGCTCCTCTGTATGGCTTTGATGTCAAGCACTTCAAGGAATACGCGGCCAGCAGCAAGGAAGAGGGCGGCTGGAGCAGCTACCAGCAGAAATACGTGCAGTGCACGGAGCAGGAATATCTGGAAAAAGTGGGTGGCATGGAAGCAATCAAGCGCCTGCCCTTGCCCGTGTTCTGAGGAGGCACAGAGATGAGTGAAATTGCATTGGTAGATCGCGTCATCTGCGCCGCGGCACGTGCCTGGGAAAACGACGGCGAGGTGTTGGCCACCGGCATTGGCCTGGTGCCACGTCTGGCGGCTTCGCTGTGCATGCGTTCCATCAACACCGATCTGATGATGACGGACTCCGAAGCCTGGGTGGTCAATGAGCCCGTGCCCGTAGGTCCACGAGGTGAATACAAGATCAAGCGTGAAAGCTGGATGGGTTTCTCGCGCATCTTCGACAACGTCTGGGGAGGCAAGCGCCACGCCATGGTGGGCCCCGTGCAGGTGGACCGCTTCGGTCAGGGCAATATCTCCATGGTGGGCAGCGACTACGCTCGTCCCAAGTCCATGATGCTGGGGGTGCGCGGCTTCCCCGGCAACTCGATCAACCACGCGAATTCCTTCTTTGTGCCCAACCACAGCACCAAGGTGTTTGTCCCGGGTGAGGTCGATGCCGTGGGCAGCGTAGGCTACAACCCTGCGCGCTTGGCCAAGGGCTGGACGCTAGAGGAGACCACCGACATTCGCTTCATCTTCACCAATCTGTGTGTGATGGACTTTGGCGGACCCAGTCATCAAGTGCGCCTTGTGTCGCTGCATCCCGGCGTGACGGCGGTGCAGGTCAAGGAGGCCACGGGCTTTCCGATCCATGTTCCCGAGAACGTGGGAGTGACACCTGATCCCACGCCCGAGCAACTGGCCTTGCTGGCTCAGCTCGATCCGCACAATCTGCGCGCTACGGCCATGGGAGTCTGATATGGATGATGCATCCAGCGAATTTGTGACACGCGAGGACAAAGCCGTCTATGAAACGGACGAGCCCGTTCTCTACAGCGTGGACAACGGCATTGCCACGGTCACCATGAATCGGCCCACGTTCAACAACGTGCAGAACTCGCAGATGACCTATGCGCTGGATGCTGCATTCCGCAAGGCGACCGATGACGATAGCGTCAAGGTCATCGTGCTGCGCGGCGAAGGCAAGCACTTCAGTGCGGGTCACGATATCGGCACGCCCGGCCGAGACATCAACAAGTCCTTTGACCGTGCACACCTGTGGTGGGATCACACCAACAAGCCCGGCGGCGAGCAGCTGTTTGCCCGCGAGCAGGAGGTCTACCTGGGCATGTGCCGACGCTGGCGCGAGATCCCCAAACCCATGATTGCCATGGTGCAGGGGGCATGCGTGGCGGGCGGTCTGATGCTGGCCTGGGTCTGCGACCTGATCGTGGCCAGCGACGATGCGTTTTTCCAGGATCCCGTGGTGCGCATGGGCATTCCCGGTGTGGAGTACTTCGCCCACGCTCACGAACTGCATCCGCGTATTGCCAAGGAGTTCCTGCTGCTGGGCGAGCGCATGCCGGCAGAGCGCGCCTATCAGATGGGCATGGTCAACCGCGTGGTTCCGCGTGCCGAGCTCGAGGACCAGGTCTATGCCATGGCCCAGCGCATGGCGGCACAGCCGCGTCTGGGCCTGGCACTGACCAAGATGGTCGTCAACAAGGCTGAAGAGCTGCAGGGGCTGCGTTCCACCATGGACATGGCTTTTGGCTACCACCACTTTGCTCACGCGCACAGTCAGGCGATGGGCATGGGGCAACTGGGCGGCCAGGATGCCAGGTCCATGGCAAAGGCCAATAAAGAAGAGTCAAAGGCATGAGCAATATGAACGATATGGGCAGTCTGCGCACTCCTATCTGCGACCTGCTGGGGTGCCGCTACCCCGTCATCCAGACGGCCATGGGCTATGTGGCGGGCGCTGATCTGGTGATAGGTACTACCAACGCCGGCGGCTTCGGCTTTCTGGCCGGCGCCACCATTCCCGCCGACAGGATCGAAGCCGAAATTCTGCGTGTCAAGCGCGAGACCGATGACCAACCTTTCGGGCTGAACTTTCACATGTTTCAGCCCAATGCCCAGCAACTGCTGGATCTGGCCGTGAAGTACCGTCTGCGTGCGGTGAGCTACGGCCGTGGTCCGGACAAGAAGGTGATAGGCCGTCTGCGCGATGCCGGCATCGTCTGCATGCCCACAGTGGGAGCCCTGAAGCATGCTCAGAAGGCGATCGAGATGGGCGCCAATGCCATCACTGTGCAGGGCGGTGAAGGGGGAGGCCATACCGGCAGTGTTCCCACCACGGTGCTGCTGCCTCAGGTAGTGGATGCGGTCGAGGTGCCCGTGATTGCCGCAGGCGGCTTTTATGACGGCCGTGGCCTGCTGGCTGCTCTGGCCTATGGCGCATCGGGTATTGCCATGGGCACGCGGTTTCTGATGACCAGTGATTCCAAGGTGCCCGCCGCCACGCTGCAGCGCTATCTGGCTGCAAGGGATGCGGAAAAGATCTCCATCTCGCATCTGGTCGATGGCATGCCCCAGCGCATGATTCCCAACGAATACCTGGCCATGCTCGAAAAAGCCAGCCCCATGAAGCGCTTGCGCATCGCCCTGGGTCTGGCATTGCAGTGGAAGGCCGAGACCGGCATGACCACGGGCCAGGCCTTGAGCATCTTCATCAAGGCCATGCGCGAAGACTCGTCATCAGTCGCACAGACCGTGATGGCTGCCAACGCCCCCATGTTGCTGCAGCGCTCCATGGTCGATGGCAATCCCGCAGAGGGCGTGATGTCTGCCGGCCAGGTGGCCGCGCTGATTGGCCGGCTCGACAGCTGCGAGGAAGTGATAGGCGGCATTGTCCGCCAGGCCATGGACCGTCGCAACGCATTGAACGCATTGACTCCCGCATAACAACAAGCCAACGAGACCGGATATGTCCACTCAACAATTTCACTCCAATATTCATGACAACGGCGTGGCGGAGCTGGTGATAGACCGTGCTCCCGTGAATGCCTTGAATGCAGCCGGCTGGAATGGCCTGGCCCGGGAAATCCAGGCGCTGGGCGACAGGCCCGAGGTGCGCGTGATCGTCATCCGTGCCGAAAACCGTGGTTTCTGCGCGGGTGTGGACATCAAGGAGCTGGCGACCAACGACAAGCTCATCATCGACGTGAACGCAGGCAACTACGCCACGTTCAAGGCCGTGCACCTGAACAAGGTACCCGTCATCACCGCCGTGCACGGCTTTGTGCTGGGCGGCGGCATCGGTATCTGCGGGGCATCGGACATCGTGATCGCCGCGGAAGACGCCACTTTCGGCCTGCCTGAAGTGGACCGCGGAGCCATGGGTGGTGCCGCCCATCTGCAGCGCATGTTCGGCGTGCAGAAGACTCGCTATCTGTTCTTTACGGGCGAGATGATCGCTGCGGCAGAAGCCCTGCGCCTGGGTGCCATCGAGCGTGTTGTTCCCCGTGAGCAGCTGCGCGACGTCGCCATGGAGATCGCCAACAAGATTGCCGCCAAGAGCCCCGCCATGATCCGCATCGCCAAGGAGGCGCTGACCGGCATCGAAGACGGCAATCTCGAAGACAAATACCGCTGGGAGCAGGGATTCACCCTGCAAGCCTATATGAGTCCAGATTCCGCCGAGACGCGCAGCGCCTTTGTGGAAAAGCGCGACGCCAAATTCTGAGCATCACTAGCGCGAAGAGGAGACAACCATGGATTTGACATACACCCCAGCGCAGAAGACCTTCCGTGCCCAGGTACGTGAATGGCTCAAGAACAATGTGCCCAAGGAACGACTGCAGAGCTATGACACTCGAGAGGGTTTCGAGCAGCACCGCCAGTGGGAAGCCAAGCTGGCCAGCGCCGGCTACAGCGCCGTGACCTGGCCCAAGGACCTGGGCGGCAGCGGCTGCGACCTGACCGAATGGCTGATCTTTGAAGAAGAGTACTGGGCAGCCGATGCGCCATCCCGCGTGAACCAGAACGGCATTCTGCTGCTGGGCTCCACGCTGATGGAATTCGGCACGCCCGAGCAGAAAGCCCGCTTTCTGCCCCGTATGGCCCGCTGCGACGATATGTGGGCACAGGGTTGGTCCGAGCCCAACGCCGGCTCGGACATGGCTGCCATCAGCAGCCGCGCCACACGCATGGGTGACAAGTTCATTCTGAACGGTCAGAAAATCTGGTCTACCCGTGCGATCTTTGCCGACTGGGTGTTCGGCCTGTTCCGCAGTGATCCGACATCAAGCCGCCATCATGGTCTGAGCTACATACTGGTGCCCTTGAATACGCCCGGCATCACCGTGCGTCCCATTCGTGCCATCAATGGCCGTGAGCACTTTGCCGAAATCTTCTTCGACGATGTCGAAGTACCCGTGGAGAACCTGCTGGGTGCAGAAGGCAAAGGCTGGCATGTGGCGATGGCGACGGCCGGCTTTGAGCGCGGCCTGCTGCTGCGCTCTCCCGCCCGCTATCAGCGCAGTGCGCAGAAGCTGGTGGACCTGTATCTGCGCAATCAGGTCGAGGCCGACCGCGATCACTCCATTCGCGATGCCGTGCTGCGTGCCTGGCAGGGGGCGGAGGCATACACGCTGTCTTCCTATCACACGGTGGGCCGCTTGAACAAGGGCGCACAGATTGGCGCCGAAGCCAGCACCAACAAGATTGTCTGGTCCGAGCTGGACATCATGATTCACGAAACCGCGATGCGCATTCTGGGCGCGCGTGCCGAGCTCATCGATGACGTCGAGGCCAACGAATGGCTGGAAGGTTTCCTGTTCTCGCAGGCAGGTCCCATCTACGCGGGCAGCAACGAGATCCAGCGCAACATCATCGCTCAGCGCATGCTGGGTCTGCCCAAATCCTGATCGGCAGGGAGACAACCATGGACTTCACCTTTACCGAAGATCAAATCGCATTCCGTGACTCGATCAGCCGCTTTCTGATGACCGAAGCAGCCCCCGAGCTGCTGCGCGACATCTGGGAAACTCCGACCGGTCGCAGCCCCGAGCTGTGGGCCAAGATTGCAGAACAAGGCCTGATGGGCCTGTCCGCTCCCGAAGCCGATGGCGGCATGGGCATGGCCGATGTGGACTGGGCACTGCTGCTGCAGGAAGTGGGCTATTACGCTCTGCCCGATTCCCTGAGCGACACCGCCTATGTGGCCGTGGGCATGCTGTGTGCATTGCCGCAAGGACATGAGAGCCGTGTCTGGCTGTCCAGGATTGCCGAAGGCAGCTGCCGCGTGGCCGTGGGCCATCCCGTCAACCTCAATGTGGCGGACGCGGCATTGGCCGATGTGCTGTTGCTGCCCCATGCCACGGCCACCGGCCTGGAGCTGCACCTGGTCAGGCCTGCACAGTGCGAGATCACGGCGCTGAGCAGTATCGACTCTTCGCGCCGTCTGTCACGGGTACGCTGGACGGCATCCGATGCCACCCGTTTGCTCGACGGCACTCAGGGTCAGAAGGTCTGGGACACTGCCGGCGAGCGCGGTGCAATCGCCGCAGCTGCCCAGATGCTGGGCCAGGCTCAGCGCATGCTGGATCTCTCGGTGGACTATGTGGCGCAGCGCAAGCAGTTCGACAAGGTCATCGGCAGCTTTCAGGCCGTGCAGCACCACCTGTCGGACATCGTCACCAAGATCGAGTTTGCCAAACCTGTGCTCTACCGTGCCTTCTATGCGCTGCAGCACGGTGAACCCGATCTGGCCGTGCGTATCTCGCACGCCAAGCTCCAGTGCAGTGAAGCGAGCTGGTTTGCGGCACGTAACAGTCTGCAGGTGCATGGCGCCATGGGCTACACCTGGGAAGTCGATCTGCAGATGTTCATGAAGCGCGCCTGGGTGCTGGACGCTGCCTGGGGCGACAAGGCATACCACGCGGCCCGCCTGACTCAGGGCCTGCTGCGCAGTCCCAATGCCCCGGTGGGCCCCGGATCGACTTTTGATCGAGAAATCGATTCATGTGCCTCCTGCTCTGCGCAAGATGCTATTAAGAACGTTGCTGAAGAGGTGGCCGCATGAGCGCCCAGGCTTATATCGTTGATGCGCTGCGCTCTCCTACCGGAAAGCGCAAGGGCTCTCTTGCCACCGTGCACGGTGCCGACCTCGGCGCCCATGTGATCAAAGCGCTGGTTGAGCGCAACGACATTCCCGCAGCCGATTACGACGACGTGATCTTTGGCTGCGTGGACACCATAGGTTCTCTGGCTGGCGACATTGCCCGGACTTCCTGGCTGGCAGCCGGCATGCCCTTGAACGTGCCGGGCACCACGATTGATCGCCAGTGCGGCTCGTCCCAGCAAGCCATTCATTTTGCGGCCCAGGCCGTGATGAGTGGAACGCAGGACGTGGTGCTGGCCGGTGGCGTGCAGACCATGACCGCCATTCCCATTTCCTCGGCCATGCTCGCCGGCCAGCCCCTGGGCTTTACCACGCCGTTTGCCGAGAGCAAAGGCTGGCAGGCGCGTTTCGGTAACGCACCCGTCAACCAGTTCTACGCCGCCCAGCGTATTGCAGACCACTGGGGCGTGAGTCGTGCCGACATGGAAGTATTTGCCAAGGAAAGCCACGACCGCGCTTTGAATGCGATTGCCGAGGGCCGCTTCGACCGTGAAATCGTTCCCTTTGGCGCTTTCATGATGGATGAGACCGCTCGCCTCTCGACTCTGGAGAAGATGGCCACGCTGGAGCCGGTGGACCCCGACTATCCCTCCATCACTGCAGCCGTCTCAAGCTCCACCTGCGATGCGGCGGCTGCCGTGCTGGTGGTG
>Ga0209370_1000798_pt1 | contig 34562 bp, 27 predicted proteins | sample AgamicAtPrz_FD_187164 | JGI IMG/M metagenome (GOLD analysis project Ga0209370, IMG submission 187164) | Agave microbial communities from Guanajuato, Mexico - At.P.rz (SPAdes) (version 2) | ecosystem: Host-associated > Plants > Phyllosphere > Phylloplane/Leaf | place: Guanajuato, Mexico...
TCAGTAGAAGACAGGGATTGGTGCTTCGAACTATGCTTTTTCATGGTCTCGCCCTCGCTGCCGTTGGCTTCTTCGAACGCCACCGTGGCACTGTGATGCCTCGGCGGGGGCGAGTCCATCGATTACAGGGATCGCGCACTCCTGTAGGAGCGGCCTTGTGCCGCGAACGGGCTGCGCAGCAGCCCCCGGCGATTGCTACTCCAACGCCGCCGCCGGCCCGAAGAACTCGTAACGGCTCTGCCCTTCCGGCACGCCCAACCCCTTGAGCTGACGCTTGATAGCGGCCATGAAGCCCTTCGGCCCGAGGAAGTAGGCATCGATGTCACGCTCACGCGGCAGCCACTCGGCCAGCAGCGCCTGGTCCAGCAGGCCCACGGCGTCGGCGGCCTGGCTGCCGTCTTCCTCGGCGTAGCAATAGAAGCGCTTGAGCTGCGGATGACGCGCCGCCATACCGTCGATCCAGTCACGGAACGCATGCACCGCGCCATTGCGCGCACAGTGGATGAAGTGCACCGGACGCTCGGTCTTGAGCGCCGCCTCGAGCATCGCCAGGGTCGGGGTGATGCCCACGCCACCACTGATCAGCACCAGCGGCTTTTCGCTGGCGGTCAGGGTGAAGTCACCGGACGGCGGGAACAATTGCAGGGTGTCGCCGACCATCAACCCGTCGTGCAGGTAGTTGGAGACCTTGCCACCCGCCTCGCGCTTGACGCTGATGCGGTACTGCTCGCCGTCGCACAGGGCCGACAGCGAGTAGTTGCGGCGCTGCTCCTGGCCATCGATGAACAGTTGCAGGCCGATGTACTGGCCCGGCTCGGCCTTGAGCACCGGCTGGCCATCGACCGGGGCGAAGTAGAACGAGACGATCTCGCTGCTTTCCTGCTCGCGGCGCGCCAGGCGGAATTCACGGGTACCACGCCAGCCGCCGGCGGCCTGCTCCTTCTCTTTATAGAGGTTTTCTTCCGCGCCGATCAGGATGTCGGCCAGCTGGCCATAGGCGGCGGCCCAGGCGGCGATCACCTCAGGGGTGGCGATGTCCTTGCCCAGCACTTCCTCGATGGCGCGCAGCAGGCAGCTGCCGACGATCGGATAGTGTTCGGGGAGAATCTGCAGGGCCACATGCTTGTTGATGATCTGCCCGACCAGGCCGCCCAACTGCTCGAGCCGGTCGATGTGGCGAGCGTACATCAGCACGCCGTTGGCCAGTGCGCGCGGCTGGTCGCCGCTGGCCTGGTGGGCCTGGTTGAACAGCGGACGCACCTCGGGGTACTCGCTGAGCATCAGTTTGTAGAAGTGGGTGGTCAGGGCCTCGCCACCGCTTTCCAGCAGGGGGACAGTGGCCTTGATGATTGCACGTTGTTCGGCATTGAGCATTGCGACAACTCCTGAGCCTTTGGCTTCGAATGGTTGCGTAAGGCTTTTCAGCAATCGCGCCAACTTTAAACACCAGTAAAATCAGGGTCTTGAGCACATCAGTGTCATAAAGACACACTCAGGCGTATAGTCATTACGACCAACAGGAGTCCATATGACTGCAAAGCCCCTGCTCACCGCCCTCCTCCCCCTGGTCAGCGACCTCTCCTGCGACCTGCCCGACCAGGAACGCTACCGCCGCCTGCTCGACGCCATGCGCGGCCTGCTGCCCTGCGATGCCGCGGCGCTGCTGCGCCTCGACGGCGAATGGCTGGTACCACTGGCGGTGGACGGCCTGTCGCCAGACACCCTGGGGCGGCGCTTCAAGGTCAGCGAACACCCGCGCTTCAAGATTCTCCTCAGTCGCCCGGAGCCGACCCGCTTCGCCAGCGACAGCCAGTTGCCCGACCCTTATGACGGCCTGGTCAATGCCGAGCATGTCGACCTCGAAGTCCACGACTGCATGGGTTGCCCGCTGATGGTCGACGAGCGCCCCTGGGGCCTGCTGACCCTCGATGCCCTCACCCCCGGTCAGTTCCAGAGCCTGGAACTCGACGCCCTGCAGGCCTTCGCCAGCCTGGCTGCCGCCACGGTGACCGTGGCCGAGCGCATCGAGCACCTGGCCCTGCGTGCCGAGGACGAACACCAGCGCGCCGAGGTGTACCGCCAGGCCAGCGGCCAGGACCGCGAACTGATCGGCCAGAGCAAGGCGCACAAGCGCCTGGTCGAGGAGATTCGCCTGGTCGGCGGCAGCGACCTGACCGTACTGATCACCGGCGAGACCGGTGTCGGCAAGGAACTGGTGGCCCAGGCCCTGCACCGCGCCAGCCAGCGCGCCGACAAACCGCTGGTCAGCCTCAACTGCGCCGCCCTGCCCGACACCCTGGTGGAAAGCGAATTGTTCGGCCATGTGCGCGGCGCCTTCACCGGCGCCCACGGCGAACGCCGGGGCAAGTTCGAGCTGGCCAACGGCGGCACGCTGTTCCTCGACGAAGTCGGCGAGCTGCCCCTGGCAGTGCAGGCCAAGCTGCTGCGGGTGCTGCAGAGCGGGCAGTTGCAGCGACTGGGCTCGGATCGCGAACACCGGGTGGATGTGCGCCTGATCGCCGCGACCAACCGCGACTTGGCCGAGGAAGTGCGCAGCGGCCACTTCCGCGCCGACTTCTACCACCGCCTGAGCGTGTATCCACTGCAAGTCCCGCCGCTGCGCGAGCGGGGTCGCGATGTGCTACTGCTGGCCGGCTACTTCCTCGAGCAGAACCGCTCGCGCCTGGGGCTGGGCAGCCTGCGTTTGTCCACCGACGCCCAGGCCGCGCTGCTGGCCTATGGCTGGCCGGGCAATGTGCGCGAACTGGAGCACCTGATCGGCCGCTCGGCGCTCAAGGCGCTGGGGCAACACGGGCAGCGGCCGAAGATCCTCACCCTGGAGGCGGCCGACCTCGACCTGCGCAACGTGGCGCCGACCCCGCAGGTGGAAACCGAGGTGCCGTCGGTCGACGTGCCGTTGCCCGAGGGCGGGTTGCGCGAGGCGGTGGATGACTATCAGCGACAGATCGTCGAAGCCTGCCTGAATCGCCACGGCGACAACTGGGCTGCCGCAGCCCGGGAACTGGGACTGGACCGGGCCAACCTGAGCCGGTTGGCCAAGCGACTGGGACTGCGCTAGCGTCAGGCCATGTGCAGCCCCTGTAGGAGCGGCCTTGTGCCGCGAAAGGGCTGCGCAGCGGCCCCAGATTCCAAGCCACCATCAAAATTGCTGGGGGCTGCTGCGCAGCCCTTTCGCGGCACAAGGCCGCTCCTACAGATACAGCTTTGCGATGGATTGCAAATAGCAAACTAAGCTAAAGCCTGACGCCAAAAAGCCGATAACCCGGCATCCTCCCCCATTTCGAACCGAAGGTTGCCCATGGCCACGCAAAAAGCCCGCGCGGACTCGTTGTCCCTGCTGCTGTTCACCCTGCGCAGCGGCAAGCTGATGGCAATCAACCTGCTCAAGGTCAGCGAGATCATCCCCTGCCCGCCGCTGACCAAGCTGCCGGAGGCGCACCCGCACGTCAAAGGCGTCGCCACCCTGCGCGGCAACTCGCTGTCGGTGATCGACCTGTCCCGCGCCATCGGCGAAATGCCACTGGCCGACCCCGACGGCGGCTGCCTGATCGTCACCGAGATCAGCCGCTCGCGCCAGGGCCTGCACGTGCAGGCGGTGAGCCGCATCGTCCATTGCCTGAGCACCGACATCAAGCCGCCGCCCTACGGCTCGGGCAACCGCTCGTTCATCACCGGCGTGACCCGGGTCGACAACACCCTGGTGCAGGTACTGGACATCGAGAAGGTCATCCACGGCATCGCCCCGCCGCAGCACGAGCCGCACCCGGGCGAAGTCAGCGAAGAGGACGCCAGCCTGCTGGCGGCCGCCAACATCCTGGTGGTAGACGACAGCCAGGTCGCGCTGCAGCAGTCGGTGCACACCCTGCGCAACCTCGGCATCGAGTGCCATACCGCGCGCAGCGCCAAGGATGCGATCAACGTTTTGCTGGAGCTGCAAGGCACCGACAGGGAGATCAACATCATCGTCTCCGACATCGAGATGTCCGAGATGGATGGCTTCGCCTTCACCCGCACCCTGCGTGAAACGCCGGATTTCCAGCACCTGTACATCCTGCTGCACACCTCGCTGGACAGCGCGATGAGCGGCGACAAGGCCAAGCTGGCGGGGGCCAATGCGATCCTGACCAAGTTCTCCTCGCCGGAGCTGACCAACTGCCTGGTGACGGCGGCGCGGGCGGTGGTATTCGAGGAGCGCTGACACATCAAGTCAGGATTTTCCTGACTTGATGAAGGAAAACGTTCGGGCATAATTCGCGCCCTTCGCAGGTTCATTGGCGGTGTCGCGTATGAAATATCTCAGTTCGTTCCTCATCCTCTGCGCCCTTGCCAGCGGCGCAGCCCACGCCTCGAGCAACCAGGCCTGGAGCGACCAGCGCCAGCACATGCTCAAGGCCTGCCTGGCCGCCAGCCAGTTCAAGGATGCCCACGCCCTGGGCAAACCCGCCGAGTTCGACGACCAGGTCGGTTACAGCGCGCTGCTGATCGAGGGCACCTACCCCCAGAAGCACATGCAGAACCGCACCGGTACCGAGCTGTGCCTTTACGACCGCCAACGCCAGCAAGCCTTCACCAGCGAATGGGAAGCCGGCAAGCGATGAGCGACAGTATTCGCTTCGCCTGCACCGGCTGCGGTAAATGCTGCACGGGCCATCATGTGCCGCTGACGCTTGCCGAGGCCCGCCAGTGGGCGGCCTCCGGCGGCCAGGTGGTGGTGTTGATCGAAGGGTTCCTCGCCGATGGCCCTGGCATGCCGGCGGACCAGCGCGAGCATGTGCTGCGCCGCTCGTTCCCGGTGTCCTGTGGCGCGGCTCAGTTGCACGTATCGGTCACCTTCGCCGCGTTCAATCCGGGGCGCTGCCGCAACCTTGACGACAACGACCTGTGCGGCATCTATGAAAGCCGGCCACTGGTCTGCCGCATCTACCCGGCGGAGATCAACCCGCACCTGCCGCTGCGACCGGAAAACAAGGACTGCCCGCCCGAGGCCTGGGAGCAGGGGCCTGAGCTGATTCATGGCAGCCTGCCGGTGGATGAGGGACTGCGCGCCTTGATCGAGGCTTCACGCCAGGCGGACCGCGACGATATTGCCGCCAAGGTGGCGATCTGCCAGGCGCTGGGGATGACCACCAGTGCGCTGAAGGGCAACGGGTTTACCGCCTGGTTGCCGGACATGGCGGCGTTCGCGGCGGTGCTGGAACAGGCGCCAACAGCGGTCGATGGGCCGTGGGTGGTGCATGTGCAGAACGAGGCGCTTGCGGCCGAGCTACAGAATCATCGCCTGCAGGTGACGGGCGAAGCGCCGGTCTACTACGCGTTCATCGGTTTCTAGACAGACCCTATCGCGTGGCAAGCCCGCTCCCACGCCCTACCCCTTTGAAGCATCGATACCAATTATTGTGGGAGCGGGCTTGCCCCGCGATAGGGCCGGCACTGACAACTCGATCAATCACTGACACCGCCGCCAGAACTCATCTGCCAGCCGCCGCAGGTCCTTGGCCAGGTCCGCCACGTCACTGGCGCTGCTGTGACTGCGCAGCCCGACGCTGACCGTCGCCTCGCTGGCCTGGCGAATGCTGGTGATGTTGCGGTTGATGTTCTCGCTGACCTGGCTCTGTTGCTCCACTGCCGCGGCGATCTGCAGGCTCATCTCGTTGATCTGGTTGACCCGCACACTGATGCTGTCCAGCGCGTCGCTGGCCAGCTGCGCCTGCTCGACACTGTGCCCGGCATGGGCGCTGCTCTGCTGCATCACCTGCACCGCCGCGCGGGCGCCGTCCTGCAGGGCGGCGATCATGCGCTGGATATCGTGGGTGGACTGCGCGGTGCGCTGGGCCAGGCCGCGCACCTCGTCGGCGACCACCGCGAAGCCACGCCCCTGGTCACCGGCCCGCGCCGCTTCGATGGCGGCATTGAGCGCCAACAGGTTGGTCTGTTCGGCGATGCCGCGGATCACGTCGAGCACCCCGGAGATCTCGCTGCTGTGGTTCTCCAGCTGGTGGATCACTTCGCTGGCCTCGACCAGCGAACCGGCCAGGTCCTGGATCGCGCAGCGGTTGCGGTCGACCAGCTGGTGGCCGGACTGGGTCTCGTCCTCGGCCTGGTCGGCGGCCATTGCCGCCATCTGCGCGCTGCTGGCCACCTGGGCGACACTGGCGCTCATCTGGTGGATCGCCGTGGCCACCTGGTCGGCTTCGCTCTGCTGCTCCAGGCTGTTGGCGTGGCTGCTGTGCAAGGCCTCGACCAGCGAGCCGGAATGCCCGGCCAGGCGTGACGAAGTATCGCCGATACGCCCGACCACCGCCCCCAGCTGCGCCTTGAGCATGCGCATGGCGAATTCGATCTGCCCCAGACCATCACGCCGGCCGGTGTACAGCTGCTGGCTGAGCGGATTGTCGGCGATCGCCTGGGCTTGTTGACACAACCGCTCGTAGGGGCGCAGCAATAACAGGATCGCCAGACTGCTAAGGCCTGCCGCCGCCGCCACTTCCACCAGCGACTCCAGCAGCGGCGCCCCCAGCCACCACTGCCCGCCCCCCAGCACCAACGCCAGCACGGCACCGACCGCCAGCGACAGACGCGCCCCCAAACCCAGCACCGGCAAGCGCTCGCGCCAGCCACGCCGGCCTTCGCGCAGACGCGCATAGCAGCGCTCGGCCGCCGCGACCTGCTCGGCCCCGGGCTTGGTCCGCACCGACTGGTACTCCAGCGCCTGCCCGCCGCTGCTGATCGGCGAGACGAAGGCGCTCACCCAGTAGTGGTCGCCGTTCTTGCAGCGGTTCTTCACCAGCCCCATCCACGAACGCCCGGCCTTGAGCGCCTGCCACATCTGGGCGAAGGCCTGGGGCGGCATGTCGGGGTGGCGGACGATGTGATGGGCACTGCCCAGCAGTTCCTCGCGGGAGAACCCGCTGACCCGCAGGAAGTCGTCGTTGGCATAGGTGATGCGGCTGTCCAGGTCGGTGGTGGACAGGATGTTGGCGTCGCCGGGGTAATCCACTTCGCGACCGGTAACAGGCATATTGCACTTCATCGGAGGCTCTCGTTGTTGTACGGGAAATCGGCAGGGCGTACGACTGTAGGGGCAAACGTCGGTGCAATATTGATCCACGACAGGGTATTGGCACTTGGCCATCAACCCGTCGAAACTGACAGCCGTGACAGCCAGCCGTCACGCTGCCGACCCGGTCGGCGCGCTATAACCCTGCAATAGCCGAATCCTTTTCCCAGCCCCTTGGCCAAGGTGCCCGCCCCGATGCGACGTCCGTCCCGCTCCCTCGTTCTCGCCGCCCTGGCTCTCGTCCTGCTGGCCGCTGTCGGCACCTGGCAGGGATTGCGCCAGCAAGCTCCGGCCAGCCGCGCTGCCAGCGCGATCCCGGTGCGGGTGGTCGCGGTGGCCCAGCAGGACGTGCCGCGCTACCTCAGCGCCATCGGCTCGGTGCTGTCGCTGCACAGCGTTGAGGTCCGCCCACAGGTCGAGGGCGTGCTGACCCAGGTGCTGGTCAAGGAAGGCCAGTGGGTCAGCCAGGGCGACCTGCTGGCCACCCTCGACGACCGGGCGATCCGCGCGAACCTGGACCAGGCCCGCGCCCAGCTCGGCCAGACCCAGGCGCAGTTGCAGGTCGGCAACGTCAACCTCAAGCGCTACCAGCTGCTGAGCACCGACGACGGTGTGTCGAAGCAGACCCTCGACCAACAGCAGGCCCTGGTGAACCAGTTGCAGGCGACCCTCAAGGGCAACCAGGCGGCCATCGACAATGCCGCGGTGCAGCTCAGCTACACGCAGATCCGCTCGCCGGTCACCGGCCGCGTCGGCATCCGCAACGTCGACCCCGGCAACCTGGTGCGCACCAACGACACCCAGAGCCTGTTCAGCGTCACCCAGATCGACCCGATCGCCGTGGAGTTCGCCCTGCCGCAGCAGCAACTCCCCGTCCTGCAGGGCTTGCTGAAATCACCTACCGCCGCCGAGGTCGAGGCGTACATGGACGCCGACGGTGAACGCAGCCTGCTCGCCAGGGGCCACCTGATGCTGATCGACAACCAGGTCTCGGCCACCACCGGCACGGTGCGGGTCAAGGCCGAGTTCGACAACAAGGACGGCCGCCTGTGGCCCGGCCAGCTGGTCACCGTGCGCCTGCGCACGACAGTGGACGAGGACGCCCTGGTGGTGCCGCCGCCGGTGGTGCAACGCAGCCTCGACGGCCACTTCGTCTACCGCCTGGATGGCGACAAGGTCAGTGCCGTGCCGGTCAAGGTGGTGTACCAGGACAGCACGCTGAACGTCATCGCCGGGGTCAAGGCCGGCGATTGCCTGGTGCTCGATGGTCAGTCGCGGCTCAAGCCGGGGAGCCGCGTGGAACTCAGTGGCGAGTCACATTGCAAGCAGTCGCAGCGCCTGGCGGATGGCAATCGCGGGGCAAGCCCGCTCCCACCCAGGCAGCACCAGGACGTGGGAGCGGGCTTGCCCCGCGATGAGGCCCTCACCGACAACGCCAATGCCGAGGCGAGCCAGCCATGAACACCCGCAACGGCGTCTCGGCCTGGTGCATCGACCACCCCATCGCCACCCTGCTGCTTACCTTCGCCCTGGTGCTGGTGGGCGCCATCGCCTTCCCGCGCCTGCCGGTGGCGCCCCTGCCCGAGGCCGACTTCCCGACCATCCAGGTCACCGCCCAGCTGCCCGGCGCCAGCCCGGAAACCATGGCCTCGTCAGTGGCGACGCCCCTGGAGGTGCAGTTCAGCGCCATCCCCGGCATGACCCAGATGACCAGCAGCAGCGCCCTGGGCTCGACCAACCTGATCCTGCAGTTCACCCTCGACAAGAACATCGACACCGCCGCCCAGGAAGTCCAGGCGGCGATCAACACCGCCACCGCGCGCCTGCCCCAGGACCTGCCCAGCCCACCGACCTGGCGCAAGGTCAACCCGGCCGACAGCCCGGTGCTGATCCTCACCGTCAGCTCGACGCAGATGCCCGGCAACGAACTGAGCGACTACGCCGAGACCCTGCTGGCCCGCCAGCTCAGCCAGATCGATGGGGTCGGCCTGATCAACATCACCGGCCAGTTGCGCCCGGCCATCCGCGTGCAGGCCCAGCCCGAGAAGCTCGCCGCCATCGGCCTGACCCTGGCCGATATCCGCCTGGCCATCCAGCAGACCAGCCTCAACCTGGCCAAGGGCGCGCTGTACGGCGAGCACAGCGTGTCGACCCTTGCCGCCAACGACCAGCTGTTCCACCCCGAGGACTACGCCAGGCTGATCGTCAGCTACCGCAACGGCGCGCCGGTGCACCTGGCCGATGTGGCCAAGGTGATCGATGGCGCCGAGAACGCCTATGTGAAGGCCTGGTCCGGCGACCGGCCGGGGCTCAACCTGGTGATCTTCCGCCAGCCCGGCGCCAACATCGTCGACACCGTGGACCGGGTGCTCGACGCCCTGCCGCGCCTGCAGGAGATGCTGCCGGCGGCGGTCGATGTCTCGGTGCTGCAGGACCGCACCCAGACCATCCGCGCCTCGCTGCACGAAGTGGAACTGACCCTGATGATCGCCGTGGCCCTGGTGATCGGGGTCATGGCGCTGTTCCTGCGCCAGTGGTCGGCGACCTTCATCGTCTCCAGCGTGCTCGGCGTGTCGCTGATCGCCAGCTGCGCGCTGATGTACGTGTTCGGCTTCAGCCTCAACAACCTTACCCTGGTAGCCATCGTCATCGCCGTGGGCTTCGTGGTGGATGACGCCATCGTCGTGGTGGAGAACATCCACCGCCACCTCGAGGCCGGCGACGACAGCCGCACCGCCGCGCTCAAGGGCGCCGGCGAGATCGGCTTCACCGTGGTGTCGATCAGCTTCTCGCTGATCGCCGCGTTCATCCCGCTGCTGTTCATGGGCGGCGTGGTCGGCCGGCTGTTCAAGGAGTTCGCCCTGACCGCCACCGCGACCATCCTGATTTCGGTGGTGGTTTCGCTGACCCTGGCGCCGACCCTGGCCGCGCTGTGCATGCGCCGCCCGCCCGAGGAGCAGCACGGCGGCCTCGGCCAGCGCCTGGTGCGTTGGTACGAGAAGGGTCTGGACCAGGCCCTGGCGCACCGGCGCATCACCCTCGGCGTGTTCGGCCTGACCCTGGCGCTGGCAGTGGCCGGCTACGTGGCCATCCCCAAGGGCTTCTTCCCGTTGCAGGACACCGGTTTCATCCTCGGCACCACCGAAGCGGCGGCGGATGTCTCCTACCCGGCGATGATCGAGAAACACCAGGCCCTGGCGAAGATCATCGAGGCCGACCCTGCGGTGCGCGCCTTCTCCCACTCGGTCGGCGTCACCGGCAGCAACCAGACCATCGCCAACGGCCGCTTCTGGATCTCCCTCAAGCCCCGTGGCGAACGCGACGTCTCGGCCAGTGAGTGGATCGACCGCATGCGCCCGAAACTGATGCAGATCCCCGGCATCGTCCTCTACCTGCGCGCCGGGCAGGACATCAACCTCAGCTCCGGCCCCTCGCGCACCCAGTACCAGTACGTGCTCAAGAGCAACGACGGCGTGGCGCTGAACCTGTGGACCCAGCGCCTGACCGAGCGCCTGCGCGAAAATCCGGCGTTGCGCGACCTGTCCAACGACCTGCAGCTGGGCGCCAGCGTCACCCGCATCGACATCGACCGCCAGGCTGCGGCGCGCTTCGGCCTGACCACCACCGACGTCGACCAGGCGCTGTACGACGCCTTCGGCCAGCGCCAGATCAGCGAGTTCCAGACCGAGACCAACCAGTACAAGGTGATTCTCGAACTGGACGCCCGCCAGCGCGGCAAGGCCGAGAGCCTCAACTACTTCTACCTGCGCTCGCCGCTGTCCGGCGAGATGGTGCCGCTGTCGGCCCTGGCCCATGTCGCGCCGCCCAGCACCGGCCCCCTGTCGATCAGCCACGACGGCCTGTTCCCGGCGGCCAACCTGTCGTTCAACCTGGCCCCCGGCGTGGCCCTGGGCGACGCGGTGCAGATCCTCGAACGCACCCAGCGCGAGCTGGGCATGCCCGACTCGATCGCTGGCAACTTCCAGGGCGCGGCCCAGGCGTTCCAGAGCTCGCTGTCGAGCCAGCCGTACCTGATCCTCGCCGCGCTGGTGGCGGTGTACATCATCCTCGGCGTGCTCTACGAGAGCTTCGTGCACCCGCTGACCATCATCTCCACCCTGCCCTCGGCGGGCCTGGGCGCGCTGATCCTGCTGTGGCTGATGGGCCAGGACTTCACCATCATGGGCCTGATCGGCGTGGTGCTGCTGATCGGCATCGTCAAGAAGAACGGCATCCTGCTCATCGACTTCGCCCTCGATGCCCAGCGCCACCAGGGCATGACGCCCGAGCAGGCGATCCGCCAGGCATGCCTGGTGCGCTTCCGTCCGATCATCATGACCACCCTGGCCGCGCTGCTCGGCGCGGTGCCGCTGATGTTCGGCTTCGGCACCGGCGCCGAACTGCGCCAGCCGCTGGGCATCGCCGTGGTCGGCGGCCTGCTGGTGAGCCAGGCGCTGACGCTGTTCACCACCCCGGTCATATACTTGGCCCTGGAGCGCCTGTTCCACCGCCGCCGGGCCGCTTCCGCCCCCGCGCCGACCGCCAGTTGAGACAAGACCATGCGTGTGCTGATCATCGAAGACGAAGAGAAAACCGCCGACTACCTGCATCGCGGCCTCACCGAACAGGGCTTCACCGTCGACCTGGCCCGCGACGGCATCGACGGCCTGCACCTGGCCCTGGAAGGCGACTACGCGGTGATCGTGCTTGACGTGATGCTGCCGGGCCTGGATGGCTATGGCGTGTTGCGCGCACTGCGGGCGCGCAAGCAGACGCCGGTGATCATGCTCACCGCCCGCGAGCGGGTCGAGGACCGTATCCACGGCCTGCGCGAAGGCGCCGACGACTACCTGGGCAAGCCGTTCTCGTTCCTCGAACTGGTCGCCCGCCTGCAGGCCCTGACCCGGCGCAGCGCCATTCACGAGCCCTTGCAGATCCAGGTCGCCGACCTGTGGATCGACCTGATGGCACGCAAGGCCACCCGTGCGGGATCGCGCCTGGACCTGACCGCCAAGGAGTTCTCGCTGCTCAGCGTGCTGGCCCGGCGCCAGGGCGAGATCCTGTCCAAGACCGCCATCGCCGAGCTGGTCTGGGACATCAACTTCGACAGCGACGCCAATGTCGTCGAGGTGGCCATCAAGCGCCTGCGCGCCAAGCTCGACGGGCCGTTCGACAACAAGCTGCTGCATACCATTCGAGGCATGGGTTATGTCCTGGAGCACCGTGGATAGCCCTGGGGGCGCTGCGCGCCCCTTTCGCGGCACAAGGCCGCTCCTACAGGGAGACGTGATCCTCTGTAGGAGCGGCCTTGTGCCGCGAAAGGGCTGCGCAGCAGCCCCCAGGGAGATTTGCCCATGACCCTTTTGCCCAGCAAACCCGGCAACTCCATCGCCCTGCGCCTCTCGGCCCTGTTCACCCTGGTGGCCCTGGCCGTGTTCGTGCTGATCGGCAGCGCCCTGTACCGCCAGGTCGACCGCAGCCTCGACCTGCTGCCAGCCGCCGAACTGGACGCGCGCTTCAGCGTGCTCGAATCCACCCTCAACCGCTACGGCACCCCCGAGCACTGGGCCAAGATCAACAACAAGCTCAACCTGCTCAGCGAGGAAGACCGGCGCATCCGCTTCTGGGTGGTGAGCAGCAACCCGGCCTTCGAGTACGGCCATCCCACCGAGCAGGTGCGCGGCTTCGCCGACGGCGCGCCGGGCATGCGCGACCTGCGCCTGAGCGACAGCCCCTACCCGTACAAGGTGCTGGTCAGCGAACTGCCGGCGCTGGGTGAGCGCCCGCCGCTGCGCTTTCTGATCGGCATCGACACCGAGACCTTCTGGCAGGCCCAGCACAGCCTGCTGGTGGCCATCGTCGGCCTGGCCGCCTTCGGCGTGCTGCTGGCCTCGCTGCTCGGCTACTGGGTCGCGCGCATCGGCCTCAGGCCCCTGCTGGCGCTGTCGGACGAAGCCCAGGCCCTGGCCCCGCCACGCCTGGACGGCCGCCTGCAGACCCGCGACCTGCCGCCGGAACTGGCGCAGTTCGCCGGCGCCTTCAACGCCGCCCTCGACCGGGTCAGCCAGGCCTATTCGCAACTCGAGGCCTTCAATGCCGACGTCGCCCACGAACTGCGTTCGCCGCTGACCAACCTGATCGGCCAGACCCAGGTCGCCCTGACCCGCGGCCGCAGCGCCGAGCACTACTTCGAGGTGCTGCAATCGAACCTCGAAGAACTTGAGCGGCTGCGCAGCATCATCAACGACATGCTGTTCCTGGCCAGCGCCGACCAGGGCAGCAAGGCCACCTCGCTGACCAGTGCGTCGCTGGCCGAGGAAGTGGCCACCACCCTCGACTACCTCGACTACATCCTCGAGGACGCCCAGGTCAGCGTCAGCGTCAGCGGCGACGCCCAGGCCTGTTTCGAAAAGGCCCAGCTACGCCGGGCGCTGATCAACCTGCTGAACAACGCCGTGCAGCACACCGCGCCGCACCAGGTGATCCAGGTGCGCATCGAGGCGGGCGAGGAACAGGTCAGCATCGCCGTGAGCAACCCAGGGCCGGCAATTGCCGACGAGCACCTGCCGATGCTGTTCGAGCGCTTCTACCGTGTGGATGCGGCCCGCGCCAACAGCGGCGGCGGCAACCACGGACTGGGCCTGGCCATCGTCAAGGCGATCGCCCTGATGCACGGCGGCAGTGTTTTCGTGCACAGCGAAGCCGGGGCCAATACCTTCGGTATCAACTTGCCGAACGCTCAACTACGCGGGTTTGCGGTAAAAGTCTGAGTGTTTTTGCCGTGATCATTACTTTTTGCGCAACAGTGCTTATCTGTACAGCCTCTGTTTCCCCGCTGTTTACAGGACTAACTTTAGCCCTGTCTCCATTAGCACTTGCCGCGCAAGAAGGTTGCATCAAATGTCCAACAGTATGGGTATTGCCAGCGTGTTCGTCCTGTCTTCCCTGTTGTTGTCGCCCCTGGCCATGGCCGAAGAATCCCCGGCCTTCGTCGCCCGTAACGCAGAATTTGCCGCAGTTCACCAGGAGGCTCGCGAAGCCTACGCCGCGCAACAGGCCGATGCGGTAAAAGACGCACGGCAGACTGCTTCCAAAGCAGCCGTCGACACCGATGCCGACAGCTGATCGGCCCCACTCCGGTTTCCAGTTTTCCCTTGGCTACACCATGGGCAGTGCCCGTGACGATATGTTAGCCTTTCAAAGCCGCTGCCTTTCAGCGGCTTTTTTTATGCGTCGAAAATATCAGCCTGGCTGTTACGTCTCTAATAAGAACTTGCAGACACGACAATAAAAAACTGCCCCATCGCTTGACCAAAGGAGTTTGTACCGGTGTCTTTTGCGTTTCGTTTCACCCCGTTGTTCGTTGCATTGGCCGCAACGATTCCCGTGGCCGCACAGGCCGATGAAGACAAGGCTGATGGCTTCATCGAGGGTTCCACGCTGAACCTGCATTTCAGAAATGCCTACTTCAACCGCAACGAGAAGAATGCCTCGATCAAGGACAAGCGCGAGTGGGGCCAAGGCGCCGTCGCCCGCTTCGAGTCCGGCTACACGCCGGGCGTGATCGGTTTCGGCCTCGACGCCCACGCCATGGTCGGCCTGAAGCTGGACGGTGGCGGCGGTCGTGCCGGCACCTCGATCCTGCCGAGCGCACCCGAAGACAAGGCACGCCACGCCTTCTCCACCGCCGGCGGCGCGATCAAGCTCAAGGGCTTCGACACCGAGTTCAAGGCCGGTGACCTGTTCCTCACCAACCCGGTGATCGCCGGTGGCGAAAGCCGCATGCTGCCGCAGACCTTCCGCGGCGTCGCCGTGACCAACCGCAGCATCGACGGGCTGATGCTCGAAGGCGGCAAGGTCAGCTTCACCAAGCCGTACAACCAGAGCGGCCACCGCCGCATCAACACCTACTACAGCAACCAGACGCCCGAGCAGGACAGCCAGAACCTGAGCTGGGCCGGCGCGTCGTGGAGCGGCACCGAGGGCGTCACCGCCAACGTCTACGCCGCCGAGCTGAAGGACATCTGGAACCAGTACTACGCCGATTTCGACTACACCTACCCGATCAACGACCTGGTCAGCCTGAACCCGGGCGTGCACTTCTATCACACCCAGGACACCGGCCAGTCGAAGCTGGGCGACATCGACAACAATACCTGGAGCGTGCACTTCACCGTGGCCGCCGGGTACCACAGCGTCACCGCCGCCTACCAGCGGGTCAACGGCGACACGCCGTTCGACTACATTAACCTGGGCGACAGCATCTTCCTCGACAACTCGCGCATGTACTCGGACTTCAACGCGCCGAACGAGCGCTCCTGGAAGCTGCAGTACGACTATGACTTCGCCGGCCTCGGCATGCCGGGCCTGAGCACCTCGCTGTCGTACTCGCGCGGCAAGGCCGACCTGACCAAGGCCAGCCAGGACACCCAGTACTACGCCTTCTATAACGCCGACGGAGAGAATGCCCGGCACTGGGAGCGCGACTTCGACGTGAAGTACGTGTTCCAGCAAGGCCAGCTGAAGGACCTGTCGGTGCTGCTGCGCTATGCCACGCACCGGGCCAACGCGGCGTACTCGGACATCCAGGACAACGACGAATTCCGCGTGATCGTGGATTATCCGTTGAACGTGTTCTAACGCAGTCCCCTGTAGGAGCGGCCTTGTGTCGCGAAAGGGCCGCAAAGCGGCCCCAGGTTCTCAGCCGTGATGCAGAGATTGCTGGGGCTGCTCTGCAGCCCTTTCGCGACACAAGGCCGCTCCTACACCAACAGTGCTCCCTGCTTCAACGGTTTCTGTTCAACCCAATCTCCAGGTCATTGATCAGCGCCTTGGCCATGGCGCTGAGCATCCGCGCCGCACTTCCCGCTTTAAGGTCTCCTTCCATTTCCGCCTCGGTGGTCAGGTGCAGGATGCAGTCCTGCAACACCGACAGCTCATCGAATGCCCGGCTCAAGGGCACACCCGGCAGCACGCGATAACACTCCAGGAACGTCTCGTCGCCCGCGGTGACGGGCATATCGGGCTGCTCGCTCATGGCTGCACCTCCAGCGACCTGGCGTGGGCCATCAGGCAGCTCAGCAGGCGGCTGAGGATGGAAATGTTATCCACCAGGATCTCGGGACGCTCATCCTCGGGAAAGGCCATGTAGACATCGCAAGTGCGGGTCATCATGGTCATCAGGACGGCGGCATGCTCCCAGACTTCGGCGAGGGGCAGGTGGTCGATGATGGAGATGTAGGGGATGGGTGGGTCAGGTACTAGCTTTTTCATTCCAAATCGCTCATGTCGATTGAAGAAAATCGCCACTTGAACCTTTCTCACGGGATTAGGTGGCAACCGTGTACGGGGTGAGAAACCGAGGACATGAAACCCGGCCAGACCAGAGGTCTGCCCGAACACGGCTGCCATTGAAGTGGCCGAAGACATATCATCAGGTTCTCACGCCCGGTCACCAAATTTGGCGACCCGACGACCTTAGCCCTGATGCATTTCCCGGCCTATCCAGACCCTTCCGGCAAGCGCGTAGGATAGGTCCCAAGCACAACCCAACTGAAGCATTTGGTTTCAGATTCGGAAATGTCGTACATCCCATCGCGGGGCTACTGAATCAATTCCGTCGGGCAAAACACCTTTGATCTTGTCCGACAATCCCGCCTTGCCTAAAATACCGCCGCCGCTTTCCGGCCCACGCCCCATGGATCCCGGGGCTTATGCAGTTGCGAGCATGACGTTGCCCACCCGATCACCACGATCCGCCCTGTACAAGTCGCACCCCGAGCTGGTCCTCAACCTGGGCAGCTGCCTCGCCGTGCTCGCCATCGTGGCCATCGTCAGCTACCTGCTGGCCCGCGAGCGCGACAGCGTCGAGCAATCGGAAATGCGCTCCTCGAGCAACATCGTGCAGTTGATCGAAAGCGATATCCTGCGCAACGTCGAACTCTACGACCAGTCGCTCAAGGGCCTGATCTGGGCCGTGCAGCACCCTGAGCTGCTCAACGTGCCCGCCAAGCTGCGCCAGCAGATCCTCTTCAACCAGGCCTTCTCCGCCCCGGTGCGCGGCGACATCCTCTGGCTCGACGCCAAGGGCGACGTGCTTGGCGACTCCACCAGCACGGTGCCGCGCCAGGCCAACTTCGCCGATACCGTGGCCTTCCAGGCCCACCGCGACCGTCCGGGCCTGGGCCTGCTGATCAGCCCGCCGTTCAAGGCGCGGCTGGGCAACCTGGACTGGTGCATCAGCTTCAGCCGGCGCATCTCCGGCGCCAACGGCGAATTCCAGGGCCTGGCCGCCGGGGCCCTGCGCCTGTCCTACTTCAACGAACTGTTCCAGCGCCTGGACATCGGCGTGGACAGCAGCATCAACCTGCTCAACACCGACGGCCAGCTGCTGGCGCGCCAGCCGACCCGGCCGCAGGACCCGTTGATCGGCACCAGCTTCAGCGAGCGCCCCAACTTCAAGCGCATCCTCGAGGAGCGCAGCGGCAGCTTCACCGCCCGCTCGACAGCCTACGAGGGCCAGCGCCTCTACACCTTCGCCCGGGTCGCCGACCTGCCGCTGATCGTGCTGGTGGCGCACTCGGCCGACGAGGTGTTCCAGTCGTGGCGCCGCACCGCGATCGTGGTCAGCGTGGCCACCGGCGTGCTGTGCATCGGCATCCTCTGGCTGACCCTGCTGCTGGGCCGTGAATTGCGCCGCCGCCACGATGCCGAGCAAGGCCTGGCCACCCTTGCCGCCACCGACAGCCTCACGGGCCTTGCCAACCGTCGTCGCCTGGACCAGGTGTTGCGCCAGGAATGGGCGCGTGCGCAGCGCAACCGCAAGCCGCTGGCAGTGCTGATGGTGGATGTGGACCACTTCAAGGCGTTCAACCAGCGTCATGGCCATGCTGGCGGTGATCATGTGCTGCGTGAGGTGGCCACGACCCTGGAGCTGTGCATCCGACGCCCGGCGGACCTGGCGGCGCGCTATGGCGGCGAGGAGTTCCAGGTGGTGCTGCCGGAAACCGAGCTGGCTGGCGCCCGGTTGCTGGCCGAACGCATTCGCGCCAGTGTCGAGGCGATGCCGCCGTTTGGCGATGATGAGCGATCAGTGACGGTCAGCGTGGGGATCGGCTTGCATGTACCGGGCAACGCGCAGGATCTGTCGGCGCTGCTGGCCGATGCGGACGAGGCGTTGTACCGCGCCAAGGCCAATGGCCGGAATCGGGTGGAAGGGCCCGATGCTTGAGTCGCTGGGGCCGCTATGCGGCCCTCTCGCCGGCAAGCCGGCTCCCACAGCGAGCGCGTCAAAGTGAAGCCATGCGCCATCCTGTGGGAGCCGGCTTGCCGGCGAAAGGGCTGCAGAGCAGCCCCTCAAACTCAAGACCGTGCGCGAGCCGCGTTACGCAGCGCCCTCACCTGGTCATGATTGCGCTGCACACCCTGCAGCTGCTTCTCCACTAGCGCATAGCTCTGGTCATTGGCCGAGCGCCCCAGCTTGACCAGCTTCTCCCGGGCCTCTTTGTAGGCCTTGAGCGCATGGTCTTCACCACGCTCCACCTCGTTGAGCACCGCCTCTTCATCCTTGCCGGTGACCATCGACTTGAGGTTGACCCAGCCACGGTGCAGGTCGCCACTGATACTGGTGCTGGTTTCCGGATCGCCACCCAGCCGGCGCACTTCGCTCTGCAGCTCGGCCGCGGCACTGGCGCACTCGCTGGCGCGCTGCACGAAGAAAGCTTTGAGCTGGGGATTCTTCACATCCTCGGCAGAGGTCTTGAAGCCTTTCTCACCATCCTTGCTGTACTCGATCAGGTCGTTGAGTACGTCGATCGTGTCTTTGTTGGGATTGCTCATGGCAACAAACTCCTTGGCAGGTGATAGTCCCTACTACTGGAGCAGGCTTCGTGCCAGGCCAAGGAATATAAATTTACTTATTAAAATCAATAACTTGTAATTATATAAACAAATTCTTGGAATGGCGTTCTGCATGATCGCCGCTTGGGTCGTCGTGCAGTTTGCAGTATGGTCCGCGCTTCACCTGCCACAGGCCGATGCCCGATGAAACCCGAATCCCTGCAACTGCTGGTCACCCGCACCATGCCCTTCGGCAAGTACCAGGGGCGGATCATCGCCGACCTGCCTGGCGATTACCTGGCATGGTTTGCCCGCAAGGGCTTCCCGCCCGGAGAGCTGGGTGGGTTGCTGGCGTTGATGCATGAGATCGACCACAACGGGCTGGGCGATTTGCTGAAGCCGCTGCGGGGGAAGACGCGGGGCTGACGGCACCTCTGTAGGAGCGGCCTTGTGCCGCGAAAGGGCTGCAAAGCAGCCCCATTCACTGTGTATGACTCTGAAATCCTGGGGCCGCTCCGCGCCCCTTTCGCGGCACAAGGCCGCTCCTACAGGGATTGCGCCGGGCCTGGCTAGCCCTTGGCCGGCGCCACCACCATCTCCACCTGTTCGCTCTTCTTGATCACGGCATACACCACCGCCGTCAGCAGGCTGCCAGCCACGATCGCCAACAGGTACAGCAGCGCATGGTTGATCGCATTGGGGATCAGCAATACGAACAGCCCGCCATGGGGCGCCATCAGCTTGCAGCCGAAGTACATCGACAAGGCCCCGGTCAGCGCGCCACCGGCGATGCTCGCCGGGATCACCCGCAACGGGTCCTTGGCGGCGAACGGAATCGCCCCTTCGGAAATGAAGCACAGCCCCAGCGCCAGCGCGGCCTTGCCGGCCTCGCGCTCGCTCTGGGCAAATTTGCGCCGGGCCAGGAAGGTGGCGATGCCCAGGCCGATCGGCGGCACCATGCCGGCGGCCATGGTCGCGGCCATCGGCGCATAGCTCGACGACGCCAGCAGCCCTACCGAGAACGCATAGGCGGCCTTGTTGATCGGCCCGCCCAAGTCCACGCACATCATGCCGCCGAGCAGCAGCCCGAGCAGGATGGCGTTGGTGGTGCCCATGCTGTCGAGAAAATGAGTCAGCCCTTCAAGCATGGCGGCCACGGGCTGGCCAACCACGTAGATCATCACCAGGCCGGTGAACAGGCTGGCCAGCAGCGGGATGATGAGGATCGGCTTGAGCGCGTCGAGGCTGCTGGGCAGGCGCACCCAGCGGGCGATGGCCTTGGCGCTGTAGCCGGCCAGGAAGCCGGCGACGATACCACCAATGAACCCCGCCCCCAGCGTGCTCGCCAGCAAGCCACCGATCATCCCGGGCGCCAGCCCCGGGCGGTCGGCGATGGACCAGGCGATGTAGCCGGCGAGCAGCGGCACCATCAGCTTGAATGCCGCTTCGCCGCCGATCTGCATCAGCGCAGCGGGCAACGTACCGGGCTCCTTGTAGGCCTCGATGCCGAACACGAACGACAAGGCAATCAGCAAGCCGCCGGCCACCACCATCGGCAGCATGAACGACACCCCGGTCAGCAGGTGCTTGTAGACGCCCGTCTTCTCGGCCTGCTGCACCGCGCCGGCCATCTCCCCCGCAGCCTCCACCTTGCCCTCGGCCAGTGCCTTGTCCAGCGTGGCACGGGCCTGCTTGAGGGCGATGCCGGTACCGCAGCGGTAGATGCGCTTGCCGGCGAAACGCGCAGCCGGCACTTCGATATCGGCGGCCAGCAGCACCACGTCGGCCTCGGCGATGGCCTCGGCCGGCAGCGGGTTGCGCGCGCCGACCGAGCCCTGGGTCTCCACGGTGAACTGGTAGCCCAGGGCCTGCGCCGCCTGTTGCAGCGCTTCGGCGGCCATGAAGGTGTGGGCCACGCCGGTCGGGCAAGCGGTCACCGCGACGATTTTCGGCGCGCTGCCCTGCGGGGCCGGCGTCGTCTCTTGAATCCGGGCCCCGGCGGCGGCCTGCTCAAGAAACCCCTCACGGTCCGCCAGCGCCTGGGCCGGCGTGCTCTGGTACAGGCGCTTGCCCGCGAAGCGCGCCAGGTCCACCGGCCCGGTGCTGACCACCAGCACCCAGTCGGCCTGTGCAATCTGCGCCGAGGTCAGGCGACGCTCGGGGTGCTCGGCATCCTGCACCTCGACACTGGTGCTCCAGCCCCGACGCTGGGCCGCGGCGGCCAACAGGCGGGCGCTGAGCACGCTGGACACCTGCCCGTTGGGGCAGGCGGTGACAATGGCAATGTTCATCAGCAGCCCTCTTCTTGTTGTTCTGCCAGGTGCACGGCGGCCTCCAGCCGGGCCAGTTGCTCGCGATCCTGGATGCCGAAGCCGACCTGGGTGACCGCCTGGGCGGCGATGGCGGTGGCACGGCGCAAGGTGGCGGCGGGCGCCTCGGCCTGGAGCAGGCCGTGGACCATGCCGGCGACCAGGGAATCACCGGCGCCGACGGTGCTGGCGATGCGCACCTTCGACGGTTGCGCATGCAGCGCCAGGCCGGCGGCGAACCAGGTCACGCCCTGCTCGCCCTGGGACACCACCACATGCTCGACGCCGCTGGCCAGCAAGCGCTGCGTGGCGACGCGCTGGCCGGCCGCGTCAAGCACGGGCTGCCCGAGCACCTCGCCCAGCTCCTCGGTGTTGGGCTTGACCAGCCAGGGCGCGGCCTCGAGGCCGGCGCGCAAGGCTTCGCCGCTGCTGTCCAGGGCCACCTTCAATCCCTGCGACTTGAGCATCAGCAGCAGCTCGCGCAGCCACTCGGGGCTGATGCCCCGCGGCAGGCTGCCGGCCACCACCACGGCGTCATGCCCCGGAGCCACCTCGGCCAGACGTTGCAGCAAGGCGTCGCGGGCGGCTTCGTCGACCTGCGGCCCCGGCCCGTTGATATCGGTGACCTGGCCATCGGCCTCGACCAGCTTGATGTTGCTGCGGGTCTCGCCGGGCACGCGGACGAAGCAGTCGACGAACCCACGCCAGGCAATCAGCGCCTCGAACGGCGCCAGGTTGTCGAGCCCGAGAAAACCGCCGACGGTCACGCTGTGGCCCAGGTCGGCCAGCACCTGGGCGACGTTCAGCCCCTTGCCGGCGGCATGGCTGTGCTGGGCCTGGCTGCGGTTGACCGCGCCGGGGCGCAGGCGATCGAGGCTGATGGTGATATCCAGCGCCGGGTTGAGGGTGAGGGTGAGGATCTTGGCCATCAGTAACGCTCCACCAGCGCCCGGACTGCCTCGGCGCTGTCTTGTTGCAGGGCCTCGCGCGCCAGGGCGCGGGCCGTCGAAAGGTCGGCCTGGCGCACCAGTGCCTTGACTTCAGGGATGCTGCGGGCGGAGACGCTCAGTTCGTCCACGTCCAGGCCCAGCAGCACGGCGACGGCCTGCGGATCGGCCGCCAGTTCGCCGCACACGCCCACCCACTTGCCCTGGGCATGGGCGGCGCGCACGGTCATGTCGATCAGGTTGAGCACCGCCGGGTGCAGGCCGTCGGCCTGGGCCGAGAGGCTCGGGTGGCCACGGTCGATGGCCAGGGTGTACTGGGTCAGGTCATTGGTGCCGATGCTGAAGAAGTCCACCTCGCGGGCCAACTGCGGCGCCAGCAAGGCGGCCGACGGCACCTCGACCATGATGCCCACCTGCAGGTCGGCCACCGGGATCTCCTGGCGCAGGCGCTCGACCATGGCCTTGGCGACGCGCCATTCATGGAGCTGGCCGACCATCGGGAACATGATGCGCAGCGGGCGATTGTCAGCGGCGCGCAGCAGGGCCCGCAGCTGGTCTTCCATCACCTGCGGGCGTTGCAGGGTCAGGCGCACGCCGCGCACGCCGAGGAACGGGTTCTCTTCCGCCGCGATCGGCCAGTACGGCAAGGGCTTGTCGCCGCCCACATCAAGGGTGCGCACCACCAGCGGACGTCCGGCCAGGCCGTCGAGCACCCGGCGGTACTCAGCCTCTTGGGCGGCCACATCGGGCAGTTGCGGGTGTGCCATGAAAATCAGCTCGGTGCGCAGCAGGCCGATACCTTCAGCGCCCTGCTCCACCACTTTGTCGATGCCACTGCTTTCGCCGATGTTGGCGAACACTTCGACGCCGTGGCCATCACGGGTCAGGGCCGGCTCATGGCGGTTGGCCCAGGCGATCTGCAAGCGCCGCTCACGGGCATCGCGCTCGGCCAGCGCCCGTTGCAAGCGGGCCTCGGGCGGCGCGACCTCGACCTGCCCGCGCTGGCCATCGAGCAGCAGCGGCGTGCCGCTCTCCAGCAGCAGCACGGCCGCGCCGGCCCCGACCACCGCCGGGATGCCCAGCGCCCGGGCGACAATGGCACTGTGGGCCGTGGCGCCACCCTGGGCGGTGACGATGCCGGCGACCCGCGCCGGGTCCAGGCGCGCCACATCGGACGGGCCCACCTCGGCCATTACCAGCACGTAGGGCTGCTCGGGCTCGACCACCGCCTGCACGCCACACAACTGGGCCAGCACACGGCGACCGATATCGCGCAGGTCGGCGGCGCGCTCGGCCAGCAGCGCGTCGTGCAACGCTTCCTGCTGGCGGGCGGCGCTCTCGATCACCGCCATCCACGCGGCGGCGGCGCTCTCGCCCTGGGCCAGGCGCAGCTCGACGTCATCGGTCAGGGCCGGGTCGGTGAGCATTTCCTGGTGGGTGACGAAGATTTCGCCGATGGCCGTGTCGCTGCGTTGCACCAGGGCCTGCAGGTCGGCGTGCACCTTGTCGATGGCCGCCCGCAACCTGGCGCGTTCCTGGCCGGGTGACTCACCGCGCAGCGGGTAGTCGATCTCGCGCTCGACGCAGACATGGGCCGGGCCACTGGCGATGCCCGGCGCGGCCGCGACGCCCTGCAGGGTGCTGCCGGGCGCCGGAGCCTGGAGGGTTTCGATGGGTAGCTGCTCCACTGCTGCCGTTTGCGGCAAGGACTCGACCTCCTCGCCCAGCCCCTGCTCGATGGCGGCCAGCAGCACCGGCAAGGCATCGGCGGCAACGCCCGGTTCGGCGATCAGTTCCAGCACCTGGCCACGGCGAGCGCCGAGGCTCAGCAGCTTGCTCAGGCTCTTCACCGAGACGGCGGGCTGGGCGCTGTCGTGCAGGCGGATGCGGATCTCGCCCTCGAAGCCCTTGGCCAACTGCGCCAGCACCTTGGCCGGACGCGCATGCAGGCCATGGGTATTGGCCAGCACCACCCGGGCGCTGGGCCAGTCGGCGGGCGCCTCGCCGCCGAGCACTTCGAGCACGGCGCGGCTGCTGGTGGCCTGGTAGAGCATCTGCCCACGCCCCTCGATCAACACCTCGCACAGGCGCTCGAGCAAGGCCTGGTGGGCGGCGCCGAGGCTGGCCAGGCAGAACAGGCCATTGAGCGGCTGGTCGCGGTAGCGCAGTGGCTGCTGTGGAGTGACGAAGGCCAGGCCCGGTTGACGCACCTCGCGTTCACTGTGCAGCCACCACAGGCCTTCGCCCAGCGGCAGCGGCTCGGTCTGCTGCAGCACGGTGGCAAAGCCGCTGTCGGCACAACCGCCGCGTTGCAACAGGCGGGCGCCGCGCCAGGCCAGTTCGTCGAAGTCTTCCGCCGCCAGGTTGAGGCCGACCAGCTGGGCATCCAGCGCCAGCTCGCGCGGCGCGCCCTGCAGCAACTTGAGCAGCGCCTCGGCGCTGCCGGCCCGGCGCAGCGCCTCGGCCAGGTCGGTTTCGCCCAGGGCGCGGGTCAGCAGTTGCAGCAGACGCAGGTGTTCATCGGAACGGGCGGCGATGCCGATGGCCAGGTAGACAATCTGGCCGTCGCCCCAGTCCACGCCGTCGGGGAACTGCAGCAGGCGCACGCCGGTGGCATACACCAGCTCGCGGGTCTGCGGCGTGCCGTGGGGGATGGCGATGCCCTGGCCGAGGAAGGTCGAGCCCTGCGCCTCCCGGGCCTGCAGCCCCTTCAGGTAGCCCTCGGCGACCAGGCCATCGGCAACCAGTCGATCGGCCAGCAACGCCAGTGCCTCGCCCTTGTCGGCGGCACGCTGGCCCATGGCAATCTGCTCCACGGCAAGCTCGAGCATGACCCTCTCCTTTTGCGGCAGCCCCGTCGGCTACCGAGGTATTGTTGTGGAATTCGACGGCAAAAACCGCCAAAACGATCAGCGCAACGGGCGAATGCGCATTTCCAGGCAGGAAATTTCGTTTTGCTGAAACGTTTAATCTGACCAAGTGGCCACGTTACTCGATAATCTGCCAACGAAAAAGCCCCATCCTGTCGGACAATTGCGACAATGGTCGTCTGCGCGCAGGGCCGTGGATGGGTGAAACTAGCCGGTCCAGCCCCGTGGCCAGTCCCGGAAACAACAAGGAAAATTCGGTGAAACTCAGCGATATCGCCCGTCTGGCCGGTGTGTCCGTGACCACCGCCAGCTACGTCATCAATGGCAAGGCCGAACAGCAGCGCATCAGCAACAGCACCGTCGAGCGCGTGCGTGCGGTGGTCGAGGCCCACGGCTTCACGCCCAACCCCCAGGCCGCCGGCCTGCGCAGCCGCCACACGCGCACCCTGGGCTTCATTCTCCCGGATCTGGAGAACCCCAGCTACGCCCGCATCGCCAAGCAACTGGAGCAAGGCGCCCGTGCCCGTGGCTACCAACTGCTGATAGCCAGCAGCGACGACCAGCCCGACAGCGAACGCCAATTGCAGCAGCTGTTCCGCGCCCGCCGCTGCGATGCGCTGTTCGTCGCCAGCTGCCTGCCGCCGGAGGACGACAGCTACCGTGAGCTGCAGGCCAAGGGCCTGCCGGTGATCGCCATCGACCGACGCCTGGACCCGGCGCATTTCTGCTCGGTGATCAGCGACGATCGCGACGCCAGCCGCCAGCTGGCCCAGAGCCTTTTGAAAACCCGCCCGCGCAGCATCGCCCTGATTGGCGCCCGCCCCGAGCTGTCGGTGAGCCAGGCCCGCGCCGGTGGCTTCGACGAGGCCCTGCAAGGCTTCGACGGCGACGTGCGCCGCTACCAGGGCGAGGCCTTCAGCCGTGCATGCGGCCAGCGCCTGATGCAGCAACTGATCGACGAGCTGGGCGGCCTGCCGGATGCCCTGGTGACCACCTCCTACGTGCTGCTGCAAGGCGTGTTCGACACGCTCCAGGCGCGCCCTGAGGGATCCCGCGAGCTGCAACTGGGCACCTTCGGCGACAACCAGCTGCTCGACTTCCTGCCGCTGCCGGTCAACGCCATGGCCCAGCAGCACGGCCTGATCGCCGCCACCGCGCTGGAACTGGCCCTGGCCGCCATCGAGGACAAGCGCTACGAGCCTGGCGTGCACGCCATCGGTCGCACCTTCAAGCAACGGATCGCCAAGGCCTGAACATGCGCCTGATCGACACCCACACCCACCTCGACTTCCCCGATTTCGACGCCGACCGCCCGCGCCTGCTGGCCAACGCGGCGGCGCGCGGGGTGGAGCGCATGGTGGTGCTGGGGGTGTACCAGGAAAATTTCCAGCGGGTCTGGGACCTGGCCTGCGCCAACGAAGGCGTGTACGCGGCGCTGGGGCTGCACCCGATCTACCTCGAACAGCACCGCCCCGAACACCTGGCGCAGCTGCGCGACTGGCTGGAACGCCTGCGCGGCGATCCGCGGCTGTGCGCGGTGGGTGAGTTCGGCCTGGACTTCTACCTGCCCGAGCTGGACCCGACGCGCCAGCAGGCGTTGTTCGAGGCCCAACTGCAACTGGCCTGCGACTTCGAGCTGCCGTCGCTGCTGCATGTACGCCGCAGCCACGCCCAGGTGATCGCCACGCTCAAGCGCTACAAGCCGGCGCGGGCGGGGATCATCCATGCCTTTGCCGGCAGCTACGAAGAGGCGCGGGAGTACATCAAGCTCGGCTTCAAGCTGGGACTCGGCGGCGCCGGCACCTGGCCCCAGGCGTTGCGCCTGCGCAAGACCCTGCCACGGCTGCCACTGGACAGCGTGGTGCTGGAGACCGACGCGCCGGACATGGCGCCGGCGATGTTCCCGGGGCAGCGCAACAGCCCGGAGCACCTACCCGAGATTGCCGGGGCGCTGGCCAACGTCATGGGGATCGAGCCAGGGCTGCTGGCCGAGGCCAGCAGTCGCAATGCCTGCGAGGTGTTTGGCTGGTAGTCCGACGCGCATTCCGTGTAGGAGCGGCCTTGCGCCGCGATAGGGCTGCGTAGCAGCCCCAGGATTTCAGTGTTGACGCAAAGATCGCTGGGGCCGCGTTGCGGCCCTTTCGCGGCGCAAGGCCGCTCCTACACGGGCTTCACGCTGCCCTCGGTCACACCCTGAACGCCCCGATCAGCCGCTTGAGCTCCACCACCTGCGCCGACAACGCCCGGCTGGCGTCCTCGGTCTGGCAGGCGCCCTCGGTGGTGTCCTGTGCAGCGCGGTTGATCGCCACGATGTTCTGGTCGATGTCGTGGGCCACGGCAGTCTGCTGCTCGACGGCGGCGGCGATCTGCTGGTTCTGCTCGACGATACCGCCCACCGCGCCGAGGATATTGCCCAGGGCCTGTTGCACCTGGCGCGCCTCGTCCACGGTACCGGCGGCCATCTGGTGGCTGCTGCCCATCACCCGCACCGCCGCGCCCACGCCATCCTGCAGGCGCTGGATCATCTGCGCGATCTCTTCGGTGGAATCCTGGGTGCGCCTGGCCAGGGTCCGCACTTCGTCGGCGACCACGGCGAAGCCCCTGCCCTGCTCGCCGGCCCGGGCTGCCTCGATGGCGGCGTTGAGGGCCAGCAGGTTGGTCTGCTCGGCGATGCTGCGGATCACTTCCAGCACCCGGCCGATGGCCTGGCTGTCGCCCGCCAGCTGGTTCACCGCCGCCACGCTCTGGTCAATCTCGCCGGCCAAGCGGGCGATGCTGCCCTGCTGGCTTGCCACCAGGTCGCGGCCCGAGGCGCTCTCGTGGTTGACCCGCTGCGCGCCTTCGGCGGCCAGGGCTGCGCTGCGGGCGACCTCCTGCGCGGTGGCGCTCATCTGGTTCATGGCCGTGGCCACCTGCTCGATCTGCTCGCGCTGGCCACTGACCGCCTGGTTGCTGCGGCTCGACACCGACAGCACCTGCCCGGCCTGTTCCTCGACCGTGGTCACGGTCTTGCCGACCTGCTCGATCAGCCCGCGGATACGCCGCACCGTCTCGTTGAAGCCACGCCCCAGCTCGCCCAGTTCGTCCTGGCTGTTGGCCTTGAAGCTGATGGTCATGTCGCCGGCAGCCACCTTGTCCATGGCGTTACCCAGGTTGCCGAGGGTTTCCCGGGTGGAGACGTAGAAGCCACCATAGAGGTAGACGATCAGCGCGAAGACCGAGACCAGGGCGGCGACCAGCGCTATCGTGCGCAGGCGATGCTCGCCCAGGCGCTCTTCCAGCTGGCCGTGCAGGTGGGCGAGGACGGCGTCGTTGAAACGGTAGGTCTGCGCCATCAGGTCGCTGGTCTGCTGGTAGAAGCCGGCCCAGGGCGCATCCAGGGTCTCGGCCACCACCACCTGGTCCTCGAACAGGGTCGCAGCCTGCTTGACCGTGGCCTGGCTGGCCTGGGCGTCGCTATTCAGCGCGGCCTTGAGCCCGGCATCGCTGGCCAGGACGTCATCCAGGCGGATGGCAAAGTCGGCGGACAGCCGCTCCAGGCGCTGAAGCAGGTCTTCGAAGCGCGCGCTGCCCGAGGAATCCATGAAACCGCGGCCGAGGGCCACCGCGCCCATCGCCCGGCCTTCACCCAGGGCCTGGGTGACCTGCGCCGTGGCGTTGCCGACCAGTTCGCTGAGCTGGCGCACCGAGGCCTGGCTGTCCTGGTTCAAGCCCGACTGGCTGGCGACCAGTTTGCCCAGCACCTGGGCCTGGGCCAGCAGCTTGTCGAACAGCGCCGCCTTGTTCTGCAGCGAGCTTTCCTCACGGGCGCGGGCAAACGCCTCGGCCAGCTCGGCACGCTTGGCCTCGAGCGCCGGGTCGCTGCCCTTGAGGCCGTCGAGCCGGGCCTGGACCTTGTCCTGCAGACCGGCGATGCGGCTTTCCACATCGCCGGCCTGGCCCGACTGGCCCAGCACGGCGTTGATCTGCAGCAGGTTGCCCAGGGTTTCCAGGTCGCCGCGCAGGGCCAGGCTCTCGGACAGCGGCGCCAGCCCCTGGAGTTCGCCGCGGGTGGCCTGCAGCTGGTTGTAGGCGTCGCGGACCAGGTAAAAACTGGTGACCAGCATGGGCAGGAAGAACAGGACGCTGATCAGGCTGAACTTCATGCCGAAGCTCAGCCGGTTCATCAGTGCGATGGCCGGATAGAGCAGACGCTTCACAGGTCACCTCCTTGAATTCTTGTTGTTCTGCGGGGTAGCACAAGGCCATCTAGGGCCAGTGGCTTTGTATAGCGCAGATTGGAATCAAGGTTTGTAACTTATGGTTAAGCGAGGTTCGGTAGGAACGGCTTTAGCCGCGATGCGGGCAGCGCGGAGCCTGGCACCCGCTTCGCGGGTGAAGCCGCTCCTACAAGAAGGTGGTGAAAGTTTTCAAACCAGCACGGTCCACAGGGCAAAACAGGCATACCACAACACGGCGCAGCGCAGCAGCAGCTCCCACAGGCTGTCCAGGCGCTCCAGGCCACGCTGGCGGTCCTCCTCCTCGGGAATGTCGTCGGCCACCCGACCGACCTTGGCCACCAGGTGCCCGGCGCTCACGTGCCAGTCGAGCAGCTCGTGCAACATCACCCGGGTCACCGCGACGAAGTTGCCGACCAGGGCGAAGCTCACCGTCATCACCCGCACCGGCAGCCAGTCCATGGCATGGCGCAATTGCCCGGCCAGGGTCTGCAGCGCCGGCTGGCGGCTGTGGTCCATGGTCAGCGCCAGCAGGCGGTAGGCCAGCGCCGCCCCCGGGCCGAGCAGGAAATACCAGAAGATCACCGCGAAGAAGCTCTGGTAGGCCTGCCACAGCAAGTGGCCCTGGACCCGCTTGATCAGGCTCTGGGCATCGTCGGCGGCCAGCCCGAGGTCGCGTTCGGCCACATGCAGCGCGGCCTGGTCGTCACCGCGGCGCCAGGCGTCGCGAAACGGCCCGAGCGCCGCCTTCACATCGCCACGGCCGAGGCTGTAGACCAGCACCAGCAGGTGCACCGGCAACGCCAGCAGGCCATAGGCCACCGGCTCCAGCACATGCAGCAGCAACGCGAGCAACACCACCGGCGCCAGGACCAGGATGCCCAGCGTCCACCAGGGGTGGACCTTGCCGCTGCGTTCCAGGCGCACCAGTTCGCCCAGGTAGAAGCCGTCGCGCTGCAACCGCTGGCGCAGGGCCGAGAACTTCTCGACCCACAGCGCCAGCACCAACACCAGAAAACTCATGCCTTGTCCTCGTTGCGTTGCAGCGCGGCCCGGTAGCGCGGCCAGTCGAAGGCCGGCCCCGGATCGGTCTTGCGCTGCGGGGCGATATCGCTGTGACCACAGATGCGCTGGGCGTCGATCACAGGCCACGCCGCGCGGATCTCGCGGGTCAGCCGCTCCAGGGTGGCGTACTGGGCATCGGTGTAGGGCAGCTCGTCAGTGCCTTCCAGTTCGATGCCGATGGAAAAATCGTTGCAGCCCTCGCGCTCGCCGAAGCGCGACACGCCGGCATGCCAGGCGCGATCGAGCAACGAGACGAACTGGGTCACCGCGCCATCGCGCTCGACGAACAGATGCGCCGAGACGGCCAGGTGGTTGATGGTGGCGAAATAAGGGTGCTCGTTCGGGTCCAGGCGGTTCTGGAAGAACTGCTGCACCTTGCCGGTGCCGAAACAGGCCGGTGGCAGGCTGATGTTGTGGATGACCAGCAGCGCGATGGCCTCGCCGTCGGGGCGGGCGTTGAAGTTCGGCGAGGGGCAGTGGCTGACGCCGGTGAACCAGCCGGTCGCACGGTCCAATTGCATGGTGCAGATCCTGAAATGACGCCCGAGACAGGTGCCCAGTATGCCGTGGGCGGGCGGTGCTTGCATGTAAATGATTGTGTAGGGAAATTCAGCTCTGTTGGACCTGCTGCCCGCGCAACTGCTCCAGCACCGCTTCCAGCGCCCGCTCGAACAGCAGGCCGTCGTCCAGCAGGCGCACCTCGCCACGGCGCAGGGCCAGGGCCAGGCCCATGCGGTTCCATTCACGCACCTTCATGCCGGTGCGGTTGGTGAAGACCAGGCGGTCGTTGCTGTCGATGCGTGCCACCAGCTTGCAGCGCAGCGGCTCATCGTCATCCATCACTTCGACCCAGGTGCCGACCCGCAGGCGCTGCACCTGGCGCAATGCCGGCTCCTGGTCATCGAGCGGCAGGCCAGGGGCAAGGGCGGATTCGTCGCTGACCGCCAGCACGATAGCCTCCTCCAGCCACACTTCGTCCAGCGCGGCGTCCGGCTCCGGCGTGCCACCGCAGGCACGCAGGTGCAGTTTCTCCAGTTGCAGGAAGAAATCACGCGTGGCGGCGGAGTCCAGCGCCACCCCCGCCAGGCCGTCGCGCAGCGCCTTGAGCAGGCCCGGCACCTGCTCCAGCAGGCGCTGCGGCTCACGGTACGGGGCAATGCTGACCAGCAGGTCGTCCACCGTCGCCAGGGCGTCGGCCCAGGCCGCCGAGGCCTCGCCCTGCTTCAGCCAGGCCAGCAGCAGCACCTGGCTCCAGGACTGCACCAGCATCTGCACCACCACCTGCGGCAGCACCCGGCCATGCAGGCGGTCGTTCAGCTCCTGCTGTACCCGCCGGCGGGCCTGCAAGGCACGGGCACGCCCCTCCTCGGCGTCGCGGGTACGCTGCTCGAGCAGCTCGTTGCGCCGGCGCTCGTCCTGGCTGAAGGCGAGAAACTCGTCGAGCAGTTCGTTGAACACCGCGCAGTCATCGGAAAAATCATTGAGCAGGCGCTGGACGATACGCTCGACCCGCAGGTGCAGGCTGTCGCGCAGCCCCTCGGCATCGCTCTCCCAGCCGATGGCCACGGCGGCGATCTCATTGAGCAGGCGCCGCGCCGGGTGGCTGGCGCGGCTGAACATGCCCTTGTCGATCAACGCGACCTTGAGCACCGGGATATGCAGGCGGGCAATCAGCGCCCGCAAGCTGGCCGGCAAGTTGTCGTCGCCCTGGATGTAGGCGAACAGCAGGTCGACCAGGTTGATCGTGTCCTCGTCGTCGGTGGCGATCCGCCGCCGCGTGCCGCTGCGCACGCTGACCCGCAGCAGCAGCTGCTCCAACTGCTGGCCGAGGTTGAAGTCATCCGGCTCGCCAGGGGCCGGTACATAATGCTGCAGGTGGGTGAGCAGGCGCAGCAGGTCGCCGGTGCTGGTCGGCTGCGCGGATCCGGCCGCCTGCAACCGCGGCGCGACACGCCCGCGCACCGGCGCCAGCAACGCCTGCACCGAGGCGAAGAAGGCCTGGCCGGCGGAGTCGGACAAGCCGCCCAACGCCGGGCTGGCCGGAACGCGTCGGGCGATGCTGCGCCGGTCCTCGGCGCGACGCCGCGGGGCGGGCATCAGCTCCGGCAGCACACCGGCGCTGGCTAGCAACTGGCTGGCTTCGCCATACAAAAGGTCGAGGTCACGCAGCACGTAGCGCTCGAACAGCTTGAGCAGCACCATCTTGACGCTGGCGCCGACCCCGAGGTTGCGCCCGGCGTCCAGGAAGTAGCCACACAGGTTGCCGGGGCCTAGGGGATTGCCTGCGCTGGTCAGCGGCAGCTCCAGCAGCGTGGTGAAGCGCAGGTTCAGCTGCTCCAGCAGGAAGCCGTCGCGGGATAGCACCCGGTCGACCATGGCCTGCACGGCCACCGATCGCTCCAGCGACGGCTTGTCCAGCGTCTGCGCCCTGACCAGGGACTCGAGCCCGTCGCCCTGGCCGATGCGGGCGAAGGCCTCGTAGAAGGTGTCGAGGAAACCCCGCTCGATGCTCTTGCGCTTGAGGCGCAGGTCGCGCATGGCTTCGAAGTAGAGGTTCTGGTCGAGGCGACCACTGGCCTTGTCGGCCATTTCGAACAGGGTGTCGTCGGCATTGTCGAACAGCGCCTGCAAGCCCTGGCGCAATTGCAGGGCAGCCTTGTCGCGCACCTGCAGGAGCAGCACGGGAAGGCATGGCGAGGGCGCGCGCGCACCCCGGTCGATGGCAGCCGCCAGGGGCACCACCTTGCCTTCATCATGCATCCCGGACTCCTTGCTGGATGTTACGTTGTTCGACTGGTAGGGAATCGTCAAAGCTATGACGCCAAATACTGGGCGCTATTATCAGTGAAAACATTGATAGCTGCCAGCACGCCTTTCGCACGCCTCAACTGACCGTGCGTTGGCAAGAATGCTCAAACCGCCTGACCAAAGGTCATCGGCCCGGCAGCTGTACACGAAGCCCCCCTGCCCTATAATCGCCGGCACCTAGCTTGTGGAGCCGACCATGCCGAACCTACGCCTCGCCGACCTGACTGCCGAAATCGAAGCCAACGTGCGCCGCGCGCTGCTCGAGGACATCGGCAGCGGCGACATCACCGCCCAGCTGATCCCGGCCGAGCGCCTGGCCAAGGCGACCATCATCACCCGCGAGGACTGCGTGATCGCCGGCACCGCCTGGGTCGATACGGTATTCCGCCAGCTCGACCCACGGGTGGCGGTGCACTGGCAGGTGGCCGACGGCGAGCGGGCCACGGCCAACCAGGTGCTGTTCCACCTCGAAGGCCCGGCGCGCTCGCTGCTCAGCGGCGAGCGCACGGCGCTGAACTTCCTGCAGATGCTTTCGGGCGTGGCCACCCGCGCGCGCTTCCTGGCCGACCTGGTGGAAGGCACCCAGGTGCGTCTGCTCGACACCCGCAAGACCCTGCCCGGCCTGCGCCTGGCGCAGAAGTACGCGGTCACCTGCGGCGGCTGCCACAACCACCGCATCGGCCTGTACGACGCCTTCCTGATCAAGGAAAACCATATCGCCGCCAGCGGTGGCGTGGCCGAGGCCGTGACGGCGGCGCACCGCATCGCCCCGGGCAAGCCGGTGGAGATCGAGGTGGAAAGCCTGGACGAACTGCGCCAAGCGCTGGCGGCCGGGGCCGATATCGTCATGCTCGACGAACTGACCCTGGACGAGATGCGCGAAGCGGTGCGCATCACCGCTGGCAAGGCCAAGCTGGAGGCCAGCGGCGGCGTCAACGAGACCACCCTGCGGGTGATCGCCGAGACCGGCGTCGACTACATCTCGATCGGCGCGATGACCAAGGATGTGAAGGCGGTGGACCTGTCGATGCGGTTGAGCCTTTGAGCTGATTGCGGGCACAAAAAAACCGGCTGCAAAGCCGGTTTTTTTATTGAAAGCGCTTTCGGATCAGAACGAGGCGTTGGCCAACCCGTCCAGGTAGCGCTCGACGTCCAGTGCCGCCATGCAGCCGGCACCGGCCGAGGTGATGGCCTGGCGGTAGACGTGGTCGGCCACGTCGCCGGCGGCGAACACGCCCTCGATGTTGGTGGCGGTGGCGTTGCCTTCACGGCCGCCCTGGACCACCAGGTAGCCGTCTTTCAAGGTCAGCTGGCCTTCGAACAGCGAGGTGTTCGGGGTGTGGCCGATGGCGATGAACACGCCGTCGACCTTGATTTCGTCGAAGCTGCCGTCGTTGTTCTTCAGGCGCGCACCGGTCACGCCCATGTTG
>Ga0209370_1000801_pt1 | contig 34441 bp, 32 predicted proteins | sample AgamicAtPrz_FD_187164 | JGI IMG/M metagenome (GOLD analysis project Ga0209370, IMG submission 187164) | Agave microbial communities from Guanajuato, Mexico - At.P.rz (SPAdes) (version 2) | ecosystem: Host-associated > Plants > Phyllosphere > Phylloplane/Leaf | place: Guanajuato, Mexico...
TTACTCATCAAAAGTGATACCGACGACACTGCTCTTGCTGGCAGATGGGCATCACATCGATTCATGGGGAGGAACAAATAACCTTACACTAACTGTCAGAAATGAGACATAGACAGCAAAATGATGTGGTTTTTTACTCCTTTCTATAACCTTTTGTCAACTTTAACAAAGGTTTCTTCACATTAAATTACATCGAACGATTCTCGTTAACATTTAATGCCCTTTAACCCTGGCGGGTATCCGACCGTTGGTCAAATGCATGTTGTTGAATCGTGTCCGTTTTGGAAGTAAAAAAAATAACCCTCCTATTTTGACAGGATTTGCTGCTGATTCCTCCCCCCAAAGAGGAGTATTTTCTTGATCTGTGACACGCTTTTGTTAATTCAATCAAAAAAACGGCAACATCTTGGCTGCTTTTTTAACACAGTAGAGATGCTTGCACCTGCAATCGGCTGCGAAAATTAGCAGCAATACCCCATCAGGTTTTTGATAATAAACATAATTATGCTTACTAAAGCGGCCCCCGGCATAAACGAATGCAAAAAAAGAACCACAGCGGCTTAAAACAGCGGCTGTGGTTCTTTTTTGCACTTACATTTTGTTACCAGTAATTTGCGGTTTGTTTACTGAAAATCGCCTTCAGTAATAAGGGAGTCATCCCCCCCTTCAGAGGTAACGGTATTGTACTGCCATGGATTCTGATAGTTATCCATCGCCGAGAAGATGGTCTGCGCCAGCTCGTTCTGGCTGGAGGGATTATGACAGAGCAAATACTCGGTATCTGGCAAAGCCGGCAGGCCATCGGCCTTACCTAACACGCGCAGATCCGGGCTCATCATCTCGACGGGACGTGCCGTTACGCCCAGCCCCGCCTTAACCGCAGCCCGCACGGCCGGCAAGGTAGTAGCAACATAGGCCAGTCGCCAGGGGATGCTGGCCGCATTTAAGGTCTCAAGCACCATGTCGCGGAACGGGCTGGGATCGTCGAGTAACACCAGCGGGATAGGTTCACCGGGCTGAAGCTGATATTCCGCCGCGCAGTACCAGTGCGTAGGCGAAGTGCGCAGCGTCATATAGTCGAAGTGGCCGCTGCGCTGGGTAGTGACCACCAGATCGACCTCCTTCTCCTGAAGCATCTCCACCATATACGCATTACGTTTCACCCTGACATCAAGCGCAAGCTTCGGATATACCGAACTAATGCGATTGAGCAGGAAAGGCAAAATCGTATCCGCCGACTCATCTGACGCCCCTAAGGTTAAGACACCCTGCAGGTTGCTAAACATTAGAGAAGTGCAGGCTTCGTCATTGAAGCGCAAAATTTTTCTGGCATAACCCAGCAGTTGAATGCCGTGTTCGGTTAACAGCTTATTGCGGCCATGACGGGCAAAAAGCTCTTTACCGACCAGCTGCTCCAGTCGTTGCATTTGCTGGCTGACCGCCGATTGGGTACGGCAAACGGCCGCAGCCGCAGCGGCAAAGGTATTGAGATCGGCGACTGCAACAAAAGTTCTCAGCAGATCGAGATCGAGATTCAGTATCGGACGATTTGCATTCATCATATCTTTTCACTTACAGGTTGCTCACACGGAGCCGCCCCGGTTAGAAGCTGTGTGTAAAAGTAAAGCAGGTCCTTCTGGCCTGGAATCCCTGCGATCCCGATCCGGCAGAGTGCCTGGCGGAAAGTTATTGTCCGGGTATATCCCTTGTCAGAAACAACTTATCTGACGATATTTTTATTGGCTTTGACGTTCAGTATATATAGGAGTGTTACGGACGTTTTAGATTCCCGAAAGGAAGTTGCCTTTTGGGTCTCAACTTTATCGCAGTACGGGTAAACCAGCAATGGGATCGCTTCGCTTAACCTGTTTGAGATAAATCCAACAATAACCAACAACTATTAAATGAAAATCCACTAAGGATCGCGCCAGCAAGTACTCCTGCTTAGCCGCGCTATTGCTACATCTTAACCCAAATCCACTTTATTTATAAGTCTTATTCCGTTTTCCAGGATTTAACGATGGTGGTAAAAGCCTAAATTATTTTTATTAATATTAACGATTGTTACCATTTCGGTCCTATTAAGAAATAAGTCGCCTGTCAAATAAAGATTATTCATTAATAATGCTTAACATTATTTTTACATGCTCAAGTTTTATATAAAACCCCGTTCCAGAATGAAAATGGGAATCGATTCAGAAATTTCGAAAAATTGCTGAATGTAATTGTTTATTTTGCCGGTTACGGCGAACCATAGTCCTCCTTCTCACAGTACAAAATCCATCGTAAAAACATAAAACCGATACTTTAAACCAGATGAAAGGTAACAGGCGGAACCTCTGTTTTTAGCTTTAACAAATTACAGATTAAAACATTACTGGATTATTTTTATAGTTTGCAAAATCTTCTTCTGCCCGTGCTTCAAAAAAGGCCGCTTGAGGAGTACATTGTTTCGTGCTGACTTCCACGGCAGGGAGTAGCTATAACAGTTAAAAGGTCAAAGGTTCATGTCTCCCATCGAAAAATCCAGCAAATTAGATAACGTCTGTTACGACATCCGCGGGCCTGTTCTTAAAGAGGCCAAACGCCTCGAAGAAGAAGGCAATAAAGTTCTCAAACTCAATATCGGTAACCCGGCGCCATTTGGTTTCGATGCCCCGGATGAAATACTGGTTGATGTGATTCGTAACCTGCCCACCGCCCAGGGCTACAGCGACTCAAAAGGGCTCTACTCCGCCCGTAAGGCCATCATGCAGCACTACCAGGCCCAGGGCATGCGTGACGTTACGGTTGAAGATATCTATATCGGCAACGGTGTTTCTGAGCTGATTGTGCAGGCGATGCAGGCCCTGCTAAACAGCGGTGATGAGATGCTGGTGCCCGCGCCGGACTACCCGCTCTGGACCGCCGCCGTCTCTCTGTCCGGCGGTAAAGCGGTGCACTATCTGTGTGATGAATCCGCAGACTGGTTCCCGGATCTGGACGATATCCGCGCCAAAATCACCCCGCGCACCCGCGGAATTGTGATTATCAACCCTAATAACCCCACCGGCGCGGTCTATTCCAAAGAGCTGCTGCTCGAGATCGTCGAGATCGCCCGCCAGCATAATCTGATTATTTTTGCCGACGAAATTTACGACAAGATCCTGTATGACGAAGCCCAGCACCACTCTATCGCCGCGCTGGCGCCGGATCTGCTGACCGTCACCTTTAATGGCCTGTCCAAAACCTACCGCGTGGCCGGTTTCCGCCAGGGCTGGATGGTGCTGAACGGTCCGAAAAAGCACGCCAAAGGCTATATCGAGGGGCTGGAGATGCTGGCCTCTATGCGTCTGTGCGCCAACGTGCCGGCGCAGCATGCCATTCAGACGGCGCTGGGTGGCTATCAGAGCATCAGCGAATTTATCGTGCCGGGCGGGCGCCTGTACGAGCAGCGTAACCGCGCATGGGAGCTGATTAATGATATTCCGGGCGTCTCCTGCGTGAAGCCGAAAGGCGCGCTCTATATGTTCCCGAAAATCGACATTAAGCGTTTTAATATCTTTGACGATCAGAAGATGGTGCTGGACTTCCTGCTGCAGGAGAAAGTCCTGCTGGTGCAGGGTACCGCCTTCAACTGGCCGTGGCCGGATCACGTGCGCATCGTGACGCTGCCGCGGGAAGACGAGCTGGAGATGGCCGTTAATCGTTTTGGCCGCTTCCTTTCAGGCTACCATCAGTAATCTCTCTTCGGGCTGCCAGCGGCAGCCCGATTTGCATCTCCCCGCCCCTCCCCCCACAATGAAACCTGTTGTCGTGCAGATTTAAGGTAACCTATGAGTCAGAGCCATTTCTTTGCCCACCTTTCCCGCCTGAAACTGATCAACCGCTGGCCGCTGATGCGCAACGTGCGCACCGAGAACGTCTCCGAACATAGCCTGCAGGTTGCGATGGTTGCCCACGCGCTGGCGGCCATTAAAAATCGCAAATTCAACGGGCAGGTCAACGCAGAGCGCATCGCCCTGCTGGCGATGTACCACGACGCCTCAGAAGTGCTGACCGGCGATCTGCCCACCCCGGTGAAATATTTCAATTCGCAGATTGCCCAGGAGTACAAAGCGATCGAGAAGATTGCCCAGCAAAAGCTGGTGGATATGGTGCCCGAGGAGCTGCGCGATATTTTTGCCCCGCTGATCGACGAGCAGCAGTACAGCGAAGAGGAGAAATTGCTGGTAAAACAGGCCGACGCCCTCTGCGCTTATCTGAAGTGTCTGGAGGAGCTCTCCGCCGGGAACCACGAGTTTGTGCTGGCCAAATCAAGGCTGGAAAAGACGCTGGAGGCCCGCCGCAGCGAAGAAATGGATTACTTTATGCAGGTATTTGTGCCAAGTTTCCATCTGTCGCTGGATGAAATTAGCCAGGATTCGCCGCTTTAACGCCGGAGCCGGGCCCTGCCCGGCTACTGACCTCAAAACGGAAACAGCACCGGTATCAAAATCACGCAGACCACCATCACCAGCAGGGTAAAAGGCACGCCCAGCCTGACGAAATCGCTGAAGCTGTAGTTCCCCGGCCCCAGCACCAGGGTGTTCACCGGCGAGGAGACCGGCGTCATAAAGGCCGCCGACGCGGCCATCGCCACCATCATGGCGAAGGGATACGGCGATACCCCCATTGATTTGGCCATCGCCAGCGCAATGGGCGCCATCAGCACCGCCGTGGCGGTATTGGAAATAAACAGCCCAATGCTGGCACACATGACAAACAGGCACACCAGCATCATATAAGGGCCATAGCCCCCGCCGAAGCTCATCAACCCCTTCACCACCAGATCCACACCGCCGGTTTTTTGCAGCGCCAGCGCAAAGGGCATCATGCCGACGATAAGAATAATGCTCGGCCAGTGAACGGCCTTGTAGGCGCTCTCGGCGTCGATACAGCGAAATTTGCCCATCAGCAGGCAGGCGATAATCGCGGCGATGGGGTTGGGGATCTCGTCGGTCAGCATCAGGGCCACCATCAGCACCAGACAGAAAATCGCGTGCGGCGCCTGGCTATGGGCGGGAGAGGCATCGCTGACTTCTACCGGCAGATTTAACACCACGAAATCGCGCCCGCGCTGACCCAGCTGGGTGATGAGCTTCCAGTTACCCACCACCAGGAAAATATCGCCTAATTGCAGCGGTTCATCCACAACCGGCCCGTCCATTGCCGCCCCGTCGCGTTTCAGCCCTACTACGTTGAGGCCATATCGGGTACGAAATCCTATTTCTCGGATGGTTTTACCCAGCAGCTCGGACTCGGGAATTAACGAGACCTCGGCCATCCCCACGTCCAGCGCCCGATCGGAGAAATACTCCCCGCGCAGCACCATAGGCTCAAGCAGCTGCTCGCTACAAAATTCACGCAGATCGACCTCGGCGGTGGACATGTCGATAAGTAATACATCCCGGGCGCGAAATTCAGAAACCCCGTTAACGTTAACGATGACCCGGCGGAAGCGGCGCCAGCGCTCCACGCCGATAACGTTAGCCCCGTAGCGCTCGCGCAGCTTGAGATCGTCGAGACGTTGGCCAATCAGCGGCGAGCCGGGGCGGATTGCCAGGCGGCGGGCGCGGCCGGTGAGGCGATAGGCTTTAATCAGATCGCGGAAGGTCCGTCCTTTCCAGCCGTCGCGGGGCTTATCCTCATTGGGGCTTTTAAGGGCGAAACGGGTCAGCAGCATATAAAGGATGCCCAGCACCAGGATCGCCAGCCCCAGCGGCGTGACGCTAAAAAAGCTAAAGCCCTCCAGCCCTTCGCGCAGCAGCTCGCTGTTAACCACCAGGTTGGGAGGCGTTGCCACCAGGGTCATCATGCCGCTGATGAGCCCGGCGAAGCTCAGGGGCATCATCAGGCGCGACGGGGGGATCTGCATGCGCATACAGACGCTGAGCACAACCGGGATAAAGATTGCCACCACGCCGGTGGAGCTCATAAAGGCCCCCAGCCCTGCCACGGTAAGCATCAGCAGCACCAGCATTTTGGTCTCGCTGCTGCCGGCGGCGCTCACCAGCCAGGCGCCCATGCTGGTGGCCACGCCGGTGCGTACCAGCCCGTCGCCGATAATAAAGAGCGCGGCGATCAGAATAACGTTGGGATCGCTAAAGCCGGACAAGGCTTCGGAGAGAGATAAGGTACCGCTGAGGACAAAGGCCACAATCATCAGCAGCGCCACGGCATCCATGCGTACTTTGCCGGTGGCAAAAAGGAGGATGGCGATGACGAGAAGACTCAACACCCAGATTAATTCACCGTTCACAACAGTTCCTTGTCAGAAAAGATGAAAAGATAGTGCCATAAAAAAACCCCGCGAGTGCGGGGCTAAATCATGGGATTACCGTTTCTGGCTGACAATCACATTTCCGTCGTCAGCCTTTGTTACCGTCAGCGCGGCAAGGGAGGTGAGAACAAAGTCGGCCTCGTCCAGTCGCGGCGCCGTTTCCGGCACGTTGACCGCAATAACGTGGCAGCCTGCCGCCAGCCCGGCCAGCACGCCGGCGGCGGCATCTTCTACCACTACGCAGCTTTCAGGCGCCAGCCCTAACAGCTCGGCTCCCAGCAGGAAGGCATCGGGTTCCGGTTTGCCGCGCGCCACCCGCTCGGCGGTGACAAAGACCTCAGGTTCAGGCAGTCCGGCCGCCTTATGCCGGGCATGGGCTACCGGAACGGAGCCGGAGGTGACGATCGCCCAGGGGATCTGCGCTTCGTTCAGATGATGAAGCAGCGCCAGCGCCCCCGGCAGCGCGGTAATACCGTCGGTGTCGGAAGCCTCGAGCTGCTCCAGCCAGCGAAATTCCGCCTGAATATCCTCTTCGCTTCTCCCCGGCATAAAGTGGCGCAGCGAGGTAATGGCCTGTTTGCCATGGATAAAATGGAGCACCTCATCATGGCTGATACCGTGCCTGTCGGCCCAGCGGCACCATGAACGCTCGACTACCGGTAAGGAATCTACCAGCGTACCGTCCAGATCAAACAGAAAACCTTTACACTGCACAACTACCTCCGTCAGGCATTAATGATTTGTTGAATTTCGTTGCTGCTCAGATGGTACTGGCGCGGGCAGGCGTGCCAGGCGCTCAGCATACGTTGATATTTATCCCACATCGGCGTCTGGGCGTTGAAGCCATGGGTACCGGCGTCAAAGTGGGTGTAGCGCCCTTCGGTATTCACCATAAAACGTACATAGCTCAGGTAACGCGCTTCGGTCGCGGCGTCAAAGCCGAGGAAGGTCACCCGGCGCTCGTCGATGCTCTGGGCATCTTTCAGGTTGGTCCAGGAGACGTGCAGGGCGTGGTACATCTCCATGATGTCGATGACGATGCGGCAGGTCTCTTCTTTCAGCTCGCCAAATTCACGATCCAGCTCGCGCATTTGCAGGCCAAAACCACGCTCGACAATGGTTTGCAGGCGGCTATAACGCTCGGCGTTATCGGGATCAAGCATAGTCATCATTTTATACTGGTTAGATAAAATCAGACGTTGAGCATGGGTCATTTCCATCTTTCGACTCCTGTTGCGCTTAGCGACGTAAAAAAAAGACACGGTAACAGGGGGTTACTGTGCCTTCTTTTATTCAGCGTTTCGATGATCAATCACAAGTCATCAAGGAATGTTTTATCAAGTTGCTTAAATGCCCGCTTGAGGGTGTCGGCCAGCGCCTGATAGTCGGGCTTGCCTTCCACCGGGGCGAGGGCCTGCCCCGCTTCCTGCAGCTTGCCGCGTATTTCGTAAAACCAGTTCAGCATGGTGGGCGGCAGCGGTGTCACCGAACGTTTACCTAACCACCATAGCCCCTGCATCGGCAGGCTGAGGGCGAACAGGGCGGTGGCGACGGCCGGGCCAAGCTGGCCGCCGAGGGCAATCTGCCAGCAGAGGGTAAAGACCGCCAGCGGCGGCATCAGGCGAATGGCGTGACGCGTGGCGCGAATTACGCGGTTTTCAATAAAGACCGGCGCAAGGCGCTTTTCCAAAGGCCACGTCTTCGAATAGTGCTGTCCCCGGCGAAACAGGCTAAAAAAGCTCACGGAGCGGTTCTCGGGTGTCGACATGGCTTACCTCAACTTCACATATAAAAATTAAAAAAATCGTGCAAATCCACAACTGGTCATGACATCGTTCAAAAACTTTTGTCTTAGCGACCCAGTATCAGGTATCCTGTGCCGGCCTGAAAGGGCCGTGGACGAAAAACGTGAATTCGTCAAATTTCGATACATTATGCCATTGCCGGAAAAATGCGCAAAATGGCATAAAATCATATGTATTCTTTTCGTCATGCCAAAATGTACTGTCGGCATGATGTTAATCATAAACGTTCAGGATCTCTTCGGCTACGCTATGAGACTCACTGACGTTTTTTTAGCCACGTATCAATAATAGGTACTTCCATGTCGAGTAAGTTAGTACTGGTTCTGAACTGCGGTAGCTCCTCACTGAAATTCGCCATCATCGATGCCGTAAATGGTGAAGAATACCTCTCTGGTTTGGCCGAATGTTTCCATCTCCCTGAAGCGCGTATCAAGTGGAAAATGGACGGCAGCAAACAAGAAGCGGCTTTAGGTGCAGGCGCCGCTCACAGTGAAGCGCTGAACTTTATCGTTAACACTATTCTGGCACAAAAACCAGAACTGTCCGCTCAGCTGACGGCAATTGGTCACCGTATCGTCCACGGCGGCGAAAAATACACCAGCTCCGTCTTAATCGACGATTCCGTTATCCAGGGCATCAAAGACTCTGCCTCTTTCGCGCCGCTGCACAACCCGGCTCACCTGATCGGTATCGCTGAAGCACTGAAATCCTTCCCACATCTGAAAGAGAAAAACGTGGCCGTCTTTGACACCGCGTTCCATCAGACCATGCCGGAAGAGTCTTACCTCTATGCCCTGCCGTACAGCCTGTACAAAGAGCACGGCGTGCGTCGTTACGGCGCCCATGGCACCAGCCACTTCTATGTGACTCAGGAAGCCGCAAAAATCCTGAACAAGCCGGTTGAAGAAGTGAACATCATCACCTGCCACCTGGGCAACGGCGGTTCTGTTTCCGCTATCCGCAACGGTAAATGCGTTGATACCTCCATGGGTCTGACCCCGCTGGAAGGTCTGGTGATGGGCACCCGTTCCGGTGACATCGACCCGGCGATCATCTTCCATCTGCACGATACTCTGGGCATGAGCGTTGACGACATCAACAAAATGCTGACCAAAGAGTCTGGCCTGCTGGGTCTGACCGAAGTCACCAGCGATTGCCGCTATGTTGAAGACAACTACACCACTAAAGAAGACGCTAAACGTGCAATGGACGTTTACTGCCACCGTCTGGCGAAATACATCGGCTCTTACACCGCGCTGATGGACGGTCGTCTGGACGCGGTTATCTTCACCGGCGGTATCGGTGAGAACGCGGCCATGGTTCGCGAACTCTCCCTGGGTAAACTGGGCGTGCTGGGCTTCGAAGTCGATCACGAGCGTAACCTGGCTGCCCGCTTCGGCAAGTCTGGCTTCATTAATAAAGAAGGCACTCGTCCTGCTATCGTTATTCCAACTAACGAAGAGCTGGTCATCGCGCAGGACGCGAGCCGTCTGACTGCCTGATACCACACCGCCAGCAATGCTGGCGGTGCTGTTTTGTAACCCGCCCAACGTCGGCGGTTGCCAAAAGAGGATAAACCATGTCCCGTACTATTATGCTGATCCCTACCGGAACCAGCGTCGGCCTGACCAGCGTCAGCCTCGGCGTTATCCGTGCTATGGAACGCAAAGGCGTTCGTCTGAGCGTCTTCAAACCTATCGCCCAGCCGCGCGCCGGCGGCGATGCACCAGACCAGACCACCAGCATTGTTCGTAAGAACTCCAATCTGCCTGCCGCAGAGCCGCTGAAGATGGCCCACGTTGAATCTCTGCTCTCCAGCAATCAGAAAGATGTGCTGATGGAAGAGATCATCGCCAAGTACCACGCGAACGCGCAGGACGCGGAAGTGGTACTGGTAGAAGGCCTGGTGCCGACCCGCAAACACCAGTTTGCCCAGTCTCTGAACTTTGAAATCGCTAAAACGCTGAACGCGGAAATCGTATTCGTGATGTCCCAGGGTACCGATACCCCGGAACAGCTGAAAGAGCGTATTGAGCTGACCCGCAGCAGCTTCGGCGGCGCAAAAAATAGCAGCATCACCGGCGTTATCGTTAACAAACTGAACGCCCCGGTTGATGAGCAGGGACGTACCCGTCCTGACCTGTCCGAAATTTTCGACGACTCTTCCAAAGCGAAAGTGGTGAAAATCGATCCGGCTAAGCTGCAGGAAAGCAGCCCGCTGCCGGTTCTGGGCGCGGTGCCGTGGAGCTTCGACCTGATTGCTACCCGTGCAATCGACATGGCGCGTCACCTGAATGCGACCATCGTTAACGAAGGCGACATCAACACCCGTCGCGTGAAGTCCGTTACCTTCTGTGCCCGCAGCATTCCGCACATGCTGGAACACTTCCGTGCAGGCTCCCTGCTGGTGACCTCCGCAGACCGTCCTGACGTGCTGGTTGCCGCCTGTCTGGCAGCGATGAACGGCGTGGAAATCGGCGCCATCCTGCTGACCGGTGCCTATGAAATGGACCCGCGCGTCAGCAAGCTGTGCGAACGTGCTTTCGCCACCGGCCTGCCGGTATTCATGGTGAACACCAACACCTGGCAGACCTCCCTGAGCCTGCAGAGCTTCAACCTGGAAGTGCCGGTTGATGACCACGAGCGTATCGAGAAAGTGCAGGAATACGTGGCGGGCTACATCAATGCAGACTGGATCGAATCCCTGACCGCGACCTCCGAGCGCAGCCGTCGTCTCTCCCCGCCGGCCTTCCGTTACCAGCTCACCGAGCTGGCGCGCAAAGCGGGCAAACGCGTTGTGCTGCCGGAAGGCGACGAGCCGCGTACCGTTAAAGCGGCCGCTATCTGTGCGGAACGCGGTATCGCTACCTGCGTACTGTTAGGCAACCCGGATGAGATCAACCGCGTAGCGGCCTCACAGGGCGTTGAGCTGGGCGCTGGCATCGAAATCGTGGATCCGGAAGTGGTACGCGAAAGCTATGTTGCTCGTCTGGTTGAGCTGCGTAAGAACAAAGGTATGACCGAAGCCGTTGCCCGCGAACAGCTGGAAGACAACGTGGTGCTCGGCACCCTGATGCTGGAGCAGGACGAAGTTGACGGCCTGGTATCCGGCGCGGTTCACACCACTGCCAACACCATCCGTCCGCCGCTGCAGCTGATCAAAACCGCGCCGGGCAGCTCGCTGGTCTCTTCCGTGTTCTTCATGCTGCTGCCGGAGCAGGTTTACGTTTACGGCGACTGCGCGATCAACCCGGATCCGACCGCAGAGCAGCTGGCTGAGATCGCTATCCAGTCCGCAGACTCCGCGATTGCCTTCGGCATTGAGCCGCGCGTAGCGATGCTCTCCTACTCCACCGGCACCTCTGGTGCGGGCAGCGACGTAGAGAAAGTGCGTGAAGCGACCCGTATCGCCCAGGAAAAACGTCCTGACCTGATGATCGACGGCCCGCTGCAGTACGACGCCGCGGTAATGGCTGACGTTGCGAAATCCAAAGCGCCGAACTCGCCGGTTGCCGGTCGCGCTACCGTGTTCATCTTCCCGGATCTGAACACCGGTAACACCACCTATAAAGCGGTACAGCGTTCTGCCGACCTGATCTCCATTGGGCCGATGCTGCAGGGTATGCGCAAGCCGGTGAACGACCTGTCTCGTGGCGCGCTGGTAGACGATATCGTCTATACCATCGCCCTGACCGCGATCCAGTCTTCACAGCAGCAGTAAGTTTTAGCGTACGAAAAAGGCGACCTGATGGTCGCCTTTTTTATTGCCTGCAGATAACGGTCAGGCTTCTTCTTTTTTCGCCGGCTCGTTGCTGGCGTTGCGGCTCATCCACAGCGCCAGCGCCTTCAGGGAGTCGGGAGTAAACTCATCGCAGCGGGTGGTGATCTCTTCTGGCGTCATCCAGCTCACCTCGCTCACTTCCTCTTCCTGCAGGGCAAACGGCCCGTGGGAAACGCAGCTGAACAAGCTACCCCATACGCGGCAGTGCTCGTCTTCAAAATAGAACTGACCGTGTTCGGCGAAGGGCACGCCAGCGATACCCAGCTCCTCTTCCGCTTCGCGGCGGGCAGAGTCAAGAAGCTGCTCATCGGCCTGCACCACGCCGCCGGCGGTGGCATCGAGCATCCCCGGCATAAAATCTTTAATTTCGGTACGGCGCTGAACCAGAATTTTACCCATCCCATCGTGCACAACGATATAGGTTGCGCGATGACGCAAACGCTGCGCGCGCATCTGCTCGCGGCTCGCCTGGGCAATCACCTCGTTGTCTTCGCTGACAATATCAACCCATTCTGTACTTGCCAAATGACTCTGCTCCACCATCGGGGAAACCTTCTCTATTAAGCGCTCTCGCGGCGCGTTTACGGTTGGGGTGTAAATTACGGATTAATCTCTGTCTGCGCAATAACCTGACTATCATTCAGCGCCATAACGCACAAATGGTTCCCTTCCAGCATGCCAAAACTCGCCGGGAAGCCTCCCTTCGGAATGCTGACTGAACCGGGGTTGAAGTGGACTATCTCGCCGCGTTTCTCCGCCACCGGAATATGAGTATGACCGTAAACCAGCACATCGCCAGCATTCAGCGGCGGCTCTTTTTCCGGGCCAAACAGATGGCCATGGGTTAGGAACAGGCGGCGGTTTTCTAGCAGGATCTGCTGCCAGGGGGCGGTAAGGGGGAAATGGAGCAGCATCTGATCCACTTCGCTGTCGCAGTTGCCGCGCACGGCGATAATACGCGACGCATAAGGGTTAAGACGTTCAGCGACCTGCGCCGGCGCATACCCTTCGGGCAGGGCATTACGCGGACCGTGGTTGAGCACATCGCCCAGAATAATCAGCCATTGCGCGCCGCTTTGGGCAAAGCGCTCAAGCAGGCGTTCGGTTGCGGGCAGCGAACCGTGAATATCCGATGCAAACATTAGCTTCATCGCAAACTCCTTTAATAACATCTCTGCCCATTTTACCTCAATTGCGCGGGCTTATCAGTCCGGGCGCTTCGCCGACAGCGCCACGTAGCGCTGCACCGACGCGCGCTGCCACTGGAAGGCGGCATAGTCCGCCAGCGGCTGCGGCACGTTATCGCCGTTCAGTACCAGGCGGTTGAGCATCAGCGCCAGGTCGGTATCGGCAATACACCATTCGCCAAACAAATTTTGCTGGCCGTGCGCCAGCAAATCGAGTGCGGTATCAAAGAGTTTAGCGGCCGCCTTCTGCCCTTCCGCGCTGAGGGCCGGTTTTTTAGCACCGCTGAAGACCACATCGGTGGAGCGCTCCTGGCGAATGGGGCCGAGATCGCTACGCAGCCACGCCTGAATCTGGCGGGCGCGGGCGCGTTTTTGCAGATCGTGAGGATAAATACGTTCCCATTCCGGCGGCGCAAAGCGCTCCTCCAGATACTCGTCGATGGCTGAGGATTCGCTGAGCTCAAAGCCTTCGATCTCCAGCACCGGCACGCGCCGGGTCAGGGTATACCCCTGCCACTGCGGGCTAAGATGCTCGCCGCGATCGAGGTTGACGGTTTTGATAGCAAAGGGCAGCCCTTTCTCCGCCAGCGCCACGTAAACGCTCATCACATAGGGAGAAAAGTAATCGGCATCGGACCACAGGGTTATTGCTGGTTGACTCATGGCTCTCTCACAGGCTGTTGGGTTTTCAATCAAAATATAACCTCTTTACCCGGCTGTCACTTGATGAAAACTCACGATTTATCACCACCACCTATACTCGATCCTGTGATGCGACCATTGTTATAACAGGAGTTGTAATGATTGACCTTTACTATGCCCCAACCCCGAACGGCCAGAAGATTTTCCTGTTTCTGGAAGAGGCGCAGCTGGATTACCGCCCGATCCCCGTGGAGATCGGCAGGGGCGAACAGTTCCGGCCTGAATTTCTTGCTATTTCGCCGAACAATAAAATTCCCGCCATCGTCGATCATGCCCCTGAAGACGGCGGCGCCCCTCTGAGCCTGTTTGAGTCGGGTGAAATCCTGCTCTATCTGGCGGAGAAGACCGGAAATCTGCTGAGCGGAGAGCTGCGTGAGCGCCACGTTACGCTCCAGTGGCTGTTCTGGCAGGTGAGCGGGCTTGGGCCGATGCTTGGGCAGAGCCACCATTTTAACTATCACGCTCCCCAGCCTATCCCCTACGCCATTGAGCGCTTCCAGGTTGAAACCCAGCGGCTGTACAGCGTGCTTAATAAACGTCTGGAAAAATCGCCCTGGCTCGGCGGGGATCATTACAGCATTGCCGATATTGCCTGCTGGCCCTGGGTAAATGGCCACGTGCGCCAGCGCGTTGACCTGGCGACCTGGCCGGCGGTGAACAACTGGTTTGAGCGTATTCGCACCCGTCCGGCGACCGAGCGGGCGATGCAGAAAGCCCAGCAGTTATAAGCGTTTTCTGCTGCATCCTCATGTATGATGGTGGCGATCATGACACGGAGGAAGCCTGCAATGTCCCGGCAAGACGCAATAATCAGAATTAAAAATTTACGCCTGCGCACCTTTATCGGTATCAAAGAAGAGGAGCGCGCTAATCGTCAGGATATCGTCATTAACGTGACCATCCATTATCCCGCCGATAAAGCGCGCGCCAGCGAAGATATCAATGATGCGCTGAACTACCGCACCATTACCAAGAGCATTATCCAGCTGGTTGAAAACAACCGTTTTTCCCTGCTGGAAAAATTAACTCAGGATGTGCTCGACATCGCACGCGAACACCACTGGGTCACCTATGCTGAGGTCGAGATCGATAAACTTCACGCGCTGCGTTACGCCGACTCCGTCTCTATGACGCTAAGCTGGCAGAGCTAAGCGCAACCCTGGAGGTTGTATGAAGATTCTGCTAACCGGTGGCACCGGCCTGATAGGCCGCCATCTTATCCCCCGCCTGCAGCAGCTGGGCCACAGCGTCACCGTGGTGACGCGCAGTCCGGAAAAAGCGCGCCAGAGGCTTGGCGGCCAGGTCGATGTCTGGAAGGGGCTGGCGGAGCAGCAGAATCTCGACGGCTTTGGCGCCGTTATCAACCTTGCGGGTGAGCCTATCGCCGACAAGCGCTGGACCGACGAGCAGAAACAGCGTTTATGCAACAGCCGCTGGCAGATTACCCAGCGGCTGGTTGATTTGATCAAGGCCGGTGAAAACCCGCCGTCGGTGCTGATTTCCGGCTCGGCATCGGGCTATTACGGCGATCTTGGCGAAGTGGTGGTTACCGAAGAGGAGCCGCCGCATAATGAATTTACCCATAAACTGTGCGCCCGCTGGGAGCAGATCGCCTGCGGCGCGCAGAGCGACAAAACCCGGGTCTGCCTGCTGCGCACCGGCGTGGTGCTGGCGCCGAAAGGCGGTATTCTGGCTAAGATGCTGCCGGTCTTTAAGCTCGGCCTCGGTGGCCCCATCGGCAGTGGCCGTCAGTATCTGGCCTGGATCCATATCGACGATATGGTTAACGCTATTCTGTGGCTGCTCGATAACGATCTGCGCGGCCCGTTCAATATGGTCTCCCCTTACCCGGTACGCAACGAGCGTTTTGCGCACGCCCTCGGCCACGCCCTGCATCGCCCGGCGGTGGTTCGCGCCCCGGCCACGGCGGTACGCCTGATGATGGGCGAATCGGCGGTGCTGGTGCTGGGCGGCCAGCGCGCCCTGCCAAAACGCCTCGAGGCGGCGGGCTTTGCGTTCCGCTGGCACGATCTGGAAGAGGCCCTGGCGGACGTAACGGGTTAAGCTATGCGGCCGGGTATGGTAGCTTATTTCGCCTGACGCTCTGCAATGGGAATACTATGGCGACGATTACCACACCCCGGCTGACCCTCTCCCCTTTTGAACCCGCCGACTGGCCCTTTTTCCGCAGCCTGCGGGAAGACCCCGCCATCATGCGGTATATGGCCGCTATTGCCCCCGAGAAAGAGACCCGACGCCTGTTTGCCCTGCGCCTGGCGGAGCCGCACCTGTTCGTGATTCGCCAGCATAACGATGCCACCCCGCTGGGGGATATTGGCCTGCAAATCAGCGAGCACCATCCCGAAGAGGCGGATATCGGCTATACCATTGTGCACCAGGCCCAGGGGAAGGGATTTGCCAGCGAGGCGCTGCGGGCGGTGTGCGAGTATGCCTTTACCCGCGCCGGGGTGACGGCGCTAAATGCGTACGTACTGGCGGATAACCGCGGCTCGGTGCGGGTGCTGGAGAAGGCGGGCTTTGTGCGCACCCAGGTGCTGGAGCAGGCATATGAGATTAACGGGGTGCGGTTTGATGACTGGGTGTATAGGCTGGAGAAATTAAGACACTAATCGTCTCTTTCTACAGCAGCACTTATGTATGTTCCAGGTTCAATCTATCAGCGATGCCCAGGTCCGGCTGAAAATCGCCGAAGCGTTTCCCGCAGGCCGGGGCGAGGCGCATGGATGCGCCGAGAGGGCGTGACCTACATGGATGTAGGATCGCGCCCGACCCGAAAGCCTGAGGGAATAAGCTGAGGGCACCGCGAAGCGGCGATTTTCTTTGCCGGGAGCCCGGGTAGCCAGGGTGGTGGCGATTGAGCCACCCTGGCACGTTCACCGGTGCAGGTGTGACAGAGGAGCAGGGAACGTGAAGTGAACGGAACCACCTTCAGAGCCGCATGTTCCCCTCACCCTAACCCTCTCCCCAAAGGGGCGAGGGAACTGGATGGTGCGGTCTGCCCCCCTCACCCTAACCCTCTCCCGAGGGGAGAGGGAACTGGATAGTGCGGCCTGCGCCCCTCACCCTAACCCTCTCGCCAAGGGAGAGGGAACTGTTCCTGAGTCCTACTTCAGCGATCCCTTCAAAAACTGCTGTAACCGCGGGCTCTTCGGATTCGCCAGCACCTCATCCGGGTGCCCCTGCTCCTCGATCTTACCCTGATGCAGGAAAATAACGTGGTTAGACACATTACGGGCAAAGCCCATCTCGTGCGTCACCACCACCATGGTTTTCCCCTCTTCGGCGAGCTGCTGCATGATGCGCAGCACTTCGCCCACCAGCTCCGGATCCAGCGCCGAGGTCGGCTCGTCAAAGAGCAGTACTTCCGGCTCCATCGCCAGCGCGCGGGCGATGGAGACGCGCTGCTGCTGGCCGCCGGAAAGATGCACCGGGTATTTAATCTGCTGGCGGGCGTCGATCCCCACCTTCGCCAGATACTTCTCCGCCCGGGCGCGGGCCTCCTGCTTGCTTAAGCCCAGCACCTGAATCGGCGCTTCCATCACGTTCTCCAGCACCGTCATATGGCTCCAGAGGTTAAAGTGCTGAAACACCATGGTCAGACGGGTGCGCAGCAGCCGCAGCTGATGCTTATCCGCCACCTTCAGCTGGCCGTCTTTGTCGCGCACCAGGTTGATGTTCTCCCCACTCACCACAATGGAGCCTTCGCTCGGCTTTTCGAGGAAGTTAATGCAGCGCAGGAAGGTACTTTTCCCGGAACCGGACGAGCCGATAATACTGATCACATCGCCCGCGTTGGCCTGCAGCGAGACCCCTTTCAGCACTTCGTGTTCGCCGTAGCGCTTGTGCAAATCGATAACGTTTAGTTTGTTCTCAGCCATCATGTTCTCAGTGCGACGAAGTAGGTTTGATATGCTGCAGCCAGCGTTTTTCCGCCTTGCGGAAGAGGCTAATCAGGACATAGGAGATAATCAGGTACAGCACGGCGGCGATGCCGAACGCGGTAAAGGGCTGATAGGTGGCCGAGTTAATATCCCGGGCAATTTTCAGCAGATCCGGCACGGTGGCGGTAAAGGCCAGCGCCGTGGAGTGCAGCATCAGGATCACTTCGTTGCTGTAGGCCGGCAGCGCAATACGCAGCGCCGAAGGCAGAATAATGCAGCGGTAGAGCTTCACCGATGAGAAACCATAGGCCCGCGCCGCTTCGATTTCACCGTAAGGCACAGAGCGGATCGCCCCGGCAAAAATTTCGGTGGTATAGGCGCAGGTATTGAGCGTCAGCGCCAGCACGGTACAGTTCAGCCCGCTGCGGAAGAAGGCGTTCAGCATCTCGGTGCCCTTCACGATCTCAAGCGTGTACATGCCGGAGTAGAACACCAGCAGCTGGACGTACAGCGGCGTTCCGCGGAACACGTAGGTAAAGAGCCAGATCGGGAAGCGGATAAATTTATTGTTCGACACGCGGCCGATGGCGAGAAACACCGCCAGAATGCCGCCCATCACCACGGACGAAATCAGCAGCCACAGGGTGATGGCCACGCCGGTAAAGCGATAGCCGTCGGTCCACAGCAGCGATTTCCAGTACTCCTGAATAATCTCGATCACAGGTCAGCCCTCTTTACACCCACGGAGTAGCGACGCTCGAGCAGAAGCAGTACACCATTGGAGACGGTGGTAAACACCAGATAAATCACGCCGCAGACGACGGCGAAGTAAAAGGGCTCCCAGGTGCTTTTCCCGGCCAGCTGGGTGGCTTTCACCACGTCTTCCAGCCCCAGCAGCGAGACCAGCGCCGTGGCTTTGAGAATAACCTGCCAGTTGTTGCCGATGCCCGGCAGCGCGAAGCGCATCATGGCCGGAAACATAATGCGGCGGAAGGTCTGGGATGAGGTAAAACCAAAGGCGGTGGCCGCTTCGATATGGCCTTTTGGCACCGCCATATAGGCGCCACGGAAGGTTTCCGTAAAGTAGGCGCCGTAGATAAAGCCGAGGGTGATGATACCGGCGACCATAGGATCGATATCGATCTGCGCCATGCCGACGGCATCGGTAATACCGTTCAGGGCGATTTGCAGACCGTAGAAGATCAGCAGCATCAATACCAGGTCAGGCACACCGCGGATAAGGGTGGTGTAACCTTCAAAAATAAGCGCCAGAACGCGGTTGGCGGAAATTTTTGCCCCCGCCCCCGCAAGACCTATCAGCACCGCCAGCACCACGGAACTGATCGCCAGTTCCAGGGTTACCAGCGCGCCTTGTAAAATAACGCCAGAAAATCCGTACAGCATACCGCCCGCCCTGTCGTGAGTGTGGTGTCCGTGTCTTATCCCCTCCCGCAGCGGGAGGGGGCGCACGTTATTAAGCGGGCTTAACCGCCGTATACGTCGAAATCAAAGTACTTTTTGGCGAGCTTTTCATAGGTGCCGTCGGCACGCATCTCGGCGAAGGCTTTATTCAGCGCTTCGCGCAGTTCGTTATCTTCTTTGCGCAGGCCCATGCCGGTGCCAACGCCGAACAGCTTCTCGTCTTTAATGGACGGGCCGCCGAATTTGTAATCTTTACCCACCGGCTGCTTCAGGAAGCCTTCGCTGGCGGCGACTTCGTCCTGGAAGGCGGCGTCAATGCGCCCCGCGGTCAGGTCGGCGTAGATGTTTTCCTGGCCCTGATAAGAGACGATTTCAATCCCTTTTGGCGCCCAGTGTTCATTGCCGTAGGTCTCCTGCGTCGTGCCCTGCAGCACGCCCACGCGTTTGCCCTTCAGGGATTCGAGGGTCGGCTGGATATCGGCAGATTTCGCGACAACCAGACGAGAGTCAGCTGCATAGAGTTTGTCGGTAAAGGCAATCTCCTGCTGGCGTTTTTCGGTAATGGAGAGCGAAGACATAATGGCGTCGATTTTTTTCGCTTTCAGCGATGGGATCAGCGCATCCAGTGGATTTTCAACGAAGGTACACTCTGTTTTGATACGTTTGCACAGCTCTTTAGCCAGATCGATGTCAAAACCCACCAGTTCACCCTGCGCATTCTTCGATTCAAAGGGGGCATAAGTTGGGTCAGTACCAATACGAACCTTTTGTGGAATTGCTGCGAATGCCGCGGTAGCGCTGGAAAAAGCCAGGGCCAGAGAAAGTGACAAAACTAGTTTCTTCATATCTATCCTCAACAGACTGTCTTCTTACGGGATTTTACGACGACGGGGTTGGCGTTAATGTGCCATTAATCCCTGCGGCAAGGCAAAAGATTATCTCTGGCGTACGCAAAAAAGTGCATTACAGCTGCTTAAGTATGCACTTTATAACCGGCAAAGCACCATTGCGGTTCATGCGTACTCGCCGTGCACCATAATGGATCGCCATTATGGTGCACACCCGCTAGCGTCGGTTAATCACCGTAGACGTTGAAATCGAAATATTTCTTCGCCAGCTTGTCGTAGGTGCCGTCTTTGCGCAGTTCGTCAAAGGCTTTATCAAAAGCGGCCTTCAGCTCGGTATCGTCTTTACGCAGGCCAATGCCGGTACCGTCGCCAAAGTATTTTTTATCTTTTACCGACGGGCCAGCAAAGGCGAACTCTTTGCCTGCCGGCTGCTTCAGGAAGCCTTCGCTTGCGGCCACTTCATCCTGGAAGGCAGCATCCAGGCGTCCGGCGGCCAGGTCGGAGTAGATCAGGTCCTGGTTCTGGTAGGCCACCACGTCCACGCCCTTCTCACGCCAGTTGGCGTTGGCGAAACCTTCCTGGGTAGAGCCCTGCAGTACCCCTACGTGCTTGCCTTTCAGCGAGTCGATAGTTGGCTGGATCGGCGAACCCTTAGCCGCAATCAGACGGGAGTCGGCGGCGTAGAGTTTTTCAGAGAAGGCGATCTCCTGCTGGCGCTTTTCGGTAATAGAGAGCGAAGAGATAATGGCGTCGATTTTTTTGGCCTTGAGGGAGGGGATCAGCGCGTCGAAGTCGCTGCCGGTCCAGGTACATTTCACCGACATGCGTTTGCACATCTCATTGCCCAGATCGATATCAAATCCGACAAAATCCCCTTTCGCATCTTTGGAAGAGAATGGCGCATAGGTGGCGTCGGTACCGATCCGTACGGTCTGAGGAAGCGCGGCATAGCTGCCCGCCGCCGCGCTTAATCCCACCAGTAAAGAGAGCGCCAGAACTGTCTTTTTCATACATTTACCCTCAAGTGTCGTGATTTTATTATCTGTTGTGTTGTGTGTTACAGGCCTTGTCTTGCAGGTCTTATGCCACATTGGCGTCTGTATAAAATTTCGACGTTAAATATGTTAACGAAAGGTTGCAAGAATACCTTAATGGTGAAAGATAGCAGGTCTGCCAAACGAACCGCAGGTGTTACGGGGGGAAAAAACGAATTAAATGTCGAGGATATGATCGCTGTTGCAGAATTGCCCTGGAAGCGGGCAACCCGCCTTTTTATGCACTCAGCAGGTGCAGATTTTCAGCTGCCCTGCCAGCGGGTAAAGAGCTCGGTGGGCAGTTCAATATCAAACTGATCCAGCACCCGGTTAACCGTCTGATTAATCACGTCGTCAAGGGTTTGCGGGCGATGGTAGAAGGCCGGCACCGGAGGCATGATCACCGCGCCCAGCTCTGCGGCCTGGGTCATCAGACGCAGATGGCCAAGGTGCAGCGGCGTTTCGCGCACGCACAGCACCAGCGGGCGGCGCTCTTTAAGTACCACGTCCGCGGCGCGGGTGACCAGGGTATCGGTATAGCTGTTCACAATGCCGGAGAGGGTTTTAATCGAACAGGGCAGGATCACCATGCCGGCGGTTTTAAACGAGCCGGAGGAGATGCTGGCGGCGATATCCCGGGCGTCGTGGACCACGCTGGCTAACGACTGGACGTCACGCAGGGAAAGATCGGTTTCAAGGGAGAGGGTCTGGCGCGCCGCCTGGCTCATCACCAGATGGGTTTCCACCTCGGGAACGTCACGCAGCACCTGGAGCAAACGTACGCCGTAAATAGCGCCGCTGGCGCCGCTGATCCCTACAATGAGTCGTTTCATAATAATCGCCCTTATTGATTCAGGGCTGACTGTGCAGGATTTTGCGGGGAGTTGCAAGCGAGGGCGGCCGCCCTCGCCTGCGCCGGGTGTTAGCCTTCGTTGTGCATCTCTAAGCTTTCGAGATCGTTCTGCATCTGCACGGCTTTCGCGTCGTCGTTGCGCAGGGAGTCGAGATAGTCGAGATACTGCTGATCCACATCTTTGGTGACGTAGATGCCGTTGAACACCGAGCATTCAAACTGCTGAATATCCGGGTTCTCGGCGCGCACCGCGTCGATAAGATCGTCCAGATCCTGGAAAATCAGACCGTCAGCGCCGATGATCTGGCGAATTTCGTCCACTTCGCGGCCGTGGGCAATCAGCTCGTTGGCGGTAGGCATATCGATGCCGTAGACGTTAGGGAAGCGGATCTCCGGCGCGGCAGACGCCAGATAGACCTTTTTCGCCCCCGCTTCACGGGCCATCTCGATGATCTGCTCCGAGGTGGTACCGCGCACGATGGAGTCATCCACCAGCAGAACGTTCTTATCGCGGAACTCGGCGCGGTTGGCGTTGAGCTTGCGGCGCACCGACTTACGGCGCAGATGCTGGCCCGGCATGATAAAGGTGCGGCCGACGTAGCGGTTTTTCACAAAGCCCTGGCGATAGGGTTTATTCAGAATGCGCGCCATCTCCAGTGCGATATCGCAGGAGGTCTCTGGGATCGGGATAATCACATCGATATCCAGATCTTCCCACTCGCGGGCAATCTTCTCGCCCAGCTTGGTGCCCATGTTAACGCGGGCGCTGTAGACGGAGATTTTGTCGATGAAGGAGTCCGGACGGGCAAAGTAGACGTATTCGAACAGGCACGGGTTGCTGACCGGGTTATCGGCGCACATGCGGGTGAACAGCTGGCCTTTCTCGGTGATGTAGACCGCTTCGCCTGGCGCCACGTCGCGCAGGAACTCAAAGCCCAGGGTATCCAGCGCCACGCTTTCGGAGGCCACCATATATTCGGTGCGGCCATCGCCGAGATCGCGCTTGCCCAGCACCAGCGGGCGAATGCCGTTCGGGTCGCGGAAGGCAACCATACCGTGGCCGATAATCATCGCTACGCAGGCATATGCTCCGCGAATCAGACGGTTAGTGGCGGCCACGGCGGCAAAAATGTTATCTGCTTCCAGCGGATAGTGGCGGAAGTTATCCAGCTCGCTGGCGAAGATATTGAGCAGAATTTCAGAGTCGGAGGTGGTGTTAATGTGACGACGTTTCTCTTCGAACAGCTTATTACGCAACTCGTGGGCGTTGGTCAGGTTGCCGTTGTGGGCAAGCGTGATGCCATACGGGGAGTTAACGTAGAACGGCTGCGCTTCAGAGGCGCTGGAACTGCCTGCGGTAGGGTAACGAACATGACCAATACCCATGTTACCTTGCAGACGCTGCATATGGCGGGCTTCAAACACATCGTTTACCAGGCCGTTGGCCTTGCGTAAACGGAAGCAGTTGTGTGCATCAATAGTGATGATACCCGCGGCATCCTGCCCACGATGCTGAAGCACCGTTAATGCGTCATAAATAGACTGGTTTACCGGCATGAAACCGGCGATCCCGACAATACCGCACATTCGTCATTTCCTCGTTAAGCCACATCTCAGGGTTTATGCCCTGGGCAAAAAACTCGACGAGCTTTGCAGATAGTCGAAGAACCATCTGATGATGAAGCTGAACTCTGGGATTAGCTGCGATTTCTGCCAGTCTTCGCTTTTTGAGAACCCGGTAAAGGTATCAAGGAAGAACAGTATCGCGGCCACAATCAGCACGCCTCGCAACGCCCCGAAACAGATCCCGAGCACCCTGTCCGTTCCGGACAGTCCGGTTTTCTCGACCAGCTGGCCTATCACAAAATTGACGATAGCGCCGACGATCAGCGTCGCGATAAACAGCACCGCGATGGCGATTCCGTTTCGGACCAGTTCATCTTCAAAGCCCGTGAACCAGACGGACAGGTAAGTGTAGTAGTGGCTGGCAACAAAGAAGGCACAGCCCCAGGTTACCAGCGATAACGCTTCACGAACAAAGCCACGGATCAGGCTAACCAGACAGGAAAAACCAATCACCGCAATGATGGCGTAATCAATCCAGACCATATGTGTCCCACGATTAAACGCCCTGTCATCCAGTTCGGGGCGAATTCTAACAGAAAAAGAAAACGTTTGCGTAGGGATTTCCTTCCCGCGCGTAAATAAAAAAGGCGCTGAAAAAATGTTCAACGCCACGGGCTATTTGCGTCTCTCTGGACGCCTGCCTTTACCCTCTCCCGCCGGGGAGAGGGGCCGAACGCGCTTTAGTTAGCGCTGTAATTCATCACCACGCCGCTGAGGCCGGACAGCTGGTTAAGTTCGCCAAGCGAACCTTTCAGCTTATCTTTAGAGGCGTCGGGGCCGACGAGAATACGGGTAATTTTACCCTGTACCGGCGTCGAAGGTGAAGTGTAAACGCGATAGCCCGCGCCGCGCAGTTTAGCCACCACCTCGTTAACCTTATCGGCATTCTTCAGCGCACCCAGCTGCACCACATAGGCTTTGCCGGTGGGGGCCGGTTTTTCCGCCGGCGGCTGGGTGGCCGCCATCTGCTCGCTGGCGTTATCACGCTGCGGCTTCGGCTGCGGTTTTTCAACCGGTTTAGGCTTTGCTACCGGCTTAGGTTTTGGCTGCTCTGCCGGTGCCACAATGGGATCCAGTTCGTTACTGGCCGCCAGACGACCGGGATCTAAAGAAGGCGCCGCGGCGTCGCCTGCCCGCACCTCTTCCGCCGCCCCTTCAGGCGGCTGCGCGGGCAACGCCTGCGTTGCGGCAGGCAGCATATCGGGCTCGTCGCGATCGCCGGGTTTCGGCACCAGCGGGATCGCCGCAAACTCATCCTGATAATGCTTTTTCTGCCCGTCGAGCAGCCCCGGGAGAATAATCACCCCCAGCGCCACCAGCACAATGGTTCCTGCTAAACGGTTCTGAAACTTACTTGCCACCGGTTCTCCCCGCGTCCATCACTTCCATGACATGTGCCACCGTGTGGAACGAGCCACACACCAGCACGGTATCTTCTGGGCCGGCATCGGCCATTGCTGCCCGCCACGCCTGCGCCACGCTGTCAAAGCGCTGCCCTGCGCCGAGATGTTCCATCAGCTGTTCGGCAGTTGCCCCGCGCGGCCCTTCCAGAGGTGCACAATACCAGCTATCGACGGCAGTCTCCATGCAGGCCAGAGTGCCGGCAATATCTTTATCATGAAGCATACCGATAACCGCCAGCACGCGCCCGGTTTTTGGCAGGCTTTTAAGACGCCCGGCGAGATACGCCGCCGCGTGCGGATTGTGCGCCACGTCCAGGATAACCCTGGGGGACTCGCTGACAATCTGAAAACGCCCCGGCAGCAGCGCGTTCTGGATACCGCTGCGAATAGCCTGCTCGCTCACCGCCAGTCCGCTTGCGCGCAGCGCGGCCAGGGCGGTGGCGGCGTTGGGCTGCGGCACCTGGGGCAGAGGCAGATTTTCCAGCGTCCCCTGGGTGTCGCTAAAGCGCCAGCCGTTCTCAGCTACCTCATACTGCCAGTCGAGGCCGCGGCGCAGCAGACGCGCCCCCTTCTCCATGGCCACATCGGCGATGGTATGCGGCATATCGGGTTCGCCGACCACGGCCGGCTTACCGGCGCGGAAGATGCCCGCCTTTTCGCGGCCAATACTTTCCCGGTCCGGCCCCAGCCAGTCGATATGATCCAGCGCGATGCTGGTCACCACCGCCACGTCGGCATCCACCATATTGGTGGCGTCCAGGCGACCGCCCAGCCCCACCTCAAGGATCACCACGTCCAGCTGCGCCTGCTTAAACAGCCACAGGGCGGAGAGCGTGCCGTATTCGAAATAGGTTAATGAGATATCGCCGCGCGCGGCTTCGATTGCAGCAAATGAGGCGGTATGCTCAGCTTCGGTTAACTCACGATTCTGCACCCGCACGCGTTCGGTATAGCGCACCAGATGCGGGGAGCTGTACACCCCGACCTTGTAGCCTGCTTCCATCAGCACCGCTTCCAGCGTGCGGCAGGTAGTGCCCTTGCCGTTGGTGCCTGCGACGGTAAAGACAAAGGGAGCCGGTTTAAGAACCTCAAGGCGCGCCGCCACCTGGCTGACACGCTCAAGACCCATGTCGATGGTTTTACTGTGCAGGTTTTCCAGATAAGAAAGCCACGCGGCCAGAGGCGACGTGGCTTGAGGGATAGGGTTCTTTTCCATGATGCGCGCTTTTCAGTTACGGTTAGAAAGCAAAAGGGCAGCGCCGTCTGGCCCTGCCCTTTTCAGTTATCAGGCCTCGGGTTCCTGATGCGGTACGACCACGCCTTCGCGCGGCTCATCCGGAGACGGCGACGGCAGGTTCATCAGCTTCGCCAGGATGCTTGCCAGCTTCAGGCGCATTTCCGGGCGGCGGACGATCATGTCGATAGCGCCTTTCTCGATGAGGAATTCGCTGCGCTGGAAGCCCGGCGGCAGCTTTTCACGTACGGTTTGTTCGATAACGCGCGGGCCGGCAAAGCCGATCAGCGCTTTTGGCTCAGCCACGTTCAGGTCGCCCAGCATCGCGAAGCTTGCTGAAACGCCGCCCATGGTCGGGTCGGTCAGTACGGAGATGTACGGCAGACCGCGTTCCTGCATTTTGGCCAGCGCGGCGGAGGTTTTCGCCATCTGCATCAGCGACATCAGCGCTTCCTGCATACGCGCACCACCGGAGGCGGAGAAGCAGATCAGCGGGCAGTTGTCTTCCAGCGCCTGCTCAACCGCACGCACGAAGCGCGCGCCAACCACGGAGCCCATGGAGCCACCCATAAAGGAGAACTCAAAGGCCGCAGCCACAACCGGCATGGTATGCAGGGTGCCTTTCATCACCACCAGCGCGTCTTTCTCGCCGGTCTCTTTCTGTGCAGAGGCCAGACGATCTTTGTATTTCTTGGAGTCACGGAACTTCAGCACGTCTTTCGGCTCAAGTTCGCTACCCAGTTCTACCAGAGAACCTTCATCCAGCAGGCTATGCAGGCGGTTACGCGCCGACATACGCATGTGGTGGTCGCACTTCGGACAGACCTCAAGGTTACGCTCCAGCTCGGCGCGGTACAGAACCTGTCCGCAGCTGTCACACTTGGTCCACACCCCTTCAGGAATACTCGCCTTACGGGTGGGGGTTATGTTGCTTTTAATTCGTTCAATCCAGCTCATTGATAACCTTTCTGCCTGAACCTGGTTCTATGCCAGTTTTGCTGTAAGGGGCGCATAATGCCATTTTTGCCCCCGACAGACCATGAATGTTGCACATTAAAACATAACAGCCCGAAACTTTGGATAAAAAAGTGGTCGAACCGCAAATGCGCACTTACTTCGCTTGTTTTGCCGCCGCGCGTCGATGTCGAATGATTTCGATAACGCCCGGCAGAATGGAAACCACAATTATCCCCACGATCAGCAGCTTAAGATTCTCCTGGATCATAGGAATGGTACCGAAGAAGTAGCCCGCGTAGGTAAAGCTCAGCACCCATAAAAGCGCGCCCGTGACGTTATAGAGGGCGAAATGACGGTAGGACATATGGCCCATCCCGGCGACAAAGGGTGCGAACGTTCTGACGATCGGCACAAAGCGCGCAAGAATGATTGTCTTACCGCCGTGCTTCTCATAAAACGCGTGGGTTTTATCCAGGTAGCTGCGGCGGAAAATTTTGGAGTCCGGGTTGCTGAATAACCGCTCGCCGAACAGCCGCCCTATAGTGTAGTTCACCGCATCGCCAACGATAGCGGCAATCAGCATCAGCACCACCATCAGGTGAACGTTGAGATCGTTGGTCTCCAGTGAAGCCAGCGCCCCCGCCACGAACAGCAGTGAATCGCCCGGTAAAAACGGCGTCACCACCAGCCCGGTTTCACAAAACAGGATCAGGAACAGGATGGCATAAACCCAGACGCCATACTGCGCGACCAGTTCAGCCAGGTGAACATCAATATGCAGAATGAAATCAATCAGAAAGCGAATTAAATCCATATCGTCTTAACCTTAATTGCAAATGCGCTTAGTCCGCTAAAAACAGCGGCCCCATTGGCGGCTTCGGAAGGTCGAAGCGATCCGGATAATCAACCGCCACCAGATAGAGCCCTTCCGCTTTCGCCGTTGCTGCCGCCAGCGTTCTGTCCTTTGCCGCTAACAGCTCTGCAATCCAGCTCTCCGGCTGGTGTCCGGCGCCCACTTCCATCAGGCTGCCCGTAATATTCCGCACCATATGATGTACAAAGGCATTTGCTTTGATATCCACCACCACATACGCGCCATAACGACTGACGTTAATGTGCATCACGTTGCGCCACGGCGTGCGCGACTGGCACTGTACCGCGCGAAACGAGGTGAAATCATTTTCCCCAATCAGGCTCTGGGCCGCGCGATGCATACGTTCGGCATCCAGCGGCTCATAGAAGTGCGTCACCCCCTGGCCCAGGATCGCCGGGCGAAGGCGCTGATTGTAGATGATGTAGCGATAACGGCGCGCGGTGGCGCTAAAGCGCGCGTGAAAATCGTCCGGCACATCTTTGACCCAACGAACCGCAATGTCACCAGGTAAATTCGCATTTACGCCTAAGGTCCAGGCCGCGTCTTTACGCACCGCCGTGGTGGTGAAATGGACCACCTGCCCGGTGCCATGCACGCCGGCATCGGTACGGCCGGCGCAAAAGACGGTGATGGGTTCGTTCGCCACCTGCGAGAGCGCCTTTTCCAGCTTCTCCTGGACGCTGCGCACCTCGTTCTGGCGCTGCCAGCCATAATATCTGCTGCCATCGTACTCAATGCCGAGGGCGATTTTATGCACCGGCTTGTGTTCCACTTCCGACATCAGTACAGATACTCCTGCACCAGCTTCTCGGCGATTTTCACCGCCATCAGCGCGCCACCGAAACGCACGTTATCGGCAACGGACCAGAACTGTACCTGCTCCGGCATACCGTAATCGTTACGTACGCAGCCTACCGACAGGCGGGCGTTGCCGGTGGCGTCGCCGACCTGGGTCGGGAATTCGCTCTCTTCGCTCAGGACAATATCTTCACCGCGGGCAAAGGCGTCGCGCGCCTCTTCTGCCGCCAGCGGACGCAGGGCTTCAAAACCTACCATCTGCGCATGGCCATAGAAAACGGGGGACTGCACGCAGCTGGCGGAGATCATCAGCCCGTCGTCCTGCAGGATTTTACGGACCTCATCGACGATCCGGCGCTCATGGCGCACGCTGCCTTCGCGATCCGGCAGCAGCGGCAGCATGTTAAACGCCAGCTGGCGGCCGAAGAAATCGTCCTCATCGATGGGAATACCGTTCAGCAGCTTCGCACTCTGCCCTGCCAGCGCGTCCACGGCTTTTTTACCGCTGGCGGAGGCGGAGAGCAGGCTGGTAACGCTAATACGGGATAAGCCGCCGTCGTCGATCAGCGGCTTCAGCGCGGTCAGCAGCTGGCTGGTGAGGCTGTCCGGCACCGCAATTACATTGCGGTTGCGGTAATCCGCCAGCACGAAGGGGTTGACGTCCGGCACCACCAGCGGCACGTCCGGCTCGAGGGCAAACAGGCCGCTGAGATCGATCACCAGGCAGCCCGCGTTGGTCGCCTCTTCAATATAAGTTGCGGTGGCTTCGGCACCGGCGGCGAAGAACGCCAGCTGGGCCTGGGTCCAGTCGAATTCGGCCGCATCCTGCACCATGACGGATTTACCGCCAAAACGCAGATGCTCGCCCGCGCTCTCGTTGCGCGCCAGGGCGAAGATCTCACCCACCGAAAACTGACGCTCGGCAAGCGTTTCAAGCAGGGCTTCGCCCACGGCACCCGTGGCGCCAAGAATGGCAATGTTCCAGCCTTCAGACATGGTGGTTTACTCCAGGAAAAAGCGTCCCCGCCGGCGTGTCCGGCAGGGAGCATTAAGAAGATATTAACGCGCCGGGTGATGAACGGCGTTGAATCCCAGCTTATGCAGCATGGACGCCGCGTCGGCGTCATCACACATGATATAGAGGGAAGACCACTCCCGGCGCTCATGATAGTGCTTGCGCAGCTTGTCAAATTCGCCCGGCATACCCGCTACTTTTCGCAGCAGCGCGTCATCGCGGCGCACATCATACACTAAATGCACCAGCCTTTTTAGCGTCAGCTCGTCAAGCGGGCCGTGCAGGGTCAGGCGGCCAAATTCCGGGGTCGGCAGCAGCGTGTCGAGGGCGACCTGCTGGGATTTGCCGATAAAAGCGCTGTAGGCCTCGAACACCTGGGTGGTGCCGCGCGCTTTGCCCTCCAGGGTGTAGCCCGCAATATGGGCGGTGCCAATATCCACCTGCGCCAGCAGCTCAACGTTAAGATCCGGCTCCGGCTCCCACACGTCCAGCACCACGCTGAGATCCTGCCCCGCCTGTAAGCATTTGAGCAGCGCGCCGTTATCCACCACCGGACCGCGGCAAGCGTTAATCAGGATCGTGCCCGGTTTAAGCGCGCGCAGCAGGGCTTCGTCGGCCATATGCAGGGTTTTGTACGGCCCCTCTTTGAACAGCGGGGTATGGAAGGTGAGCACATCGCACTGGGCCACCAGCGCGTCGAGCGCGTGAAACTCGCCTTCATCACCGCGATCGGCGCGCGGCGGGTCGCACAGCAGGGTGCGGATGCCCAGCGCTTCGAGCCTTTTTTGCAGGCGGCCGCCGACGTTGCCGACGCCGATAATGCCCACGGTGCGATCGCGCAGGGCAAAGCCGTCGCGCTCGGCCAGCATCAGCAGGGCGGAAAAGACATATTCAACAACCGCAATGGCATTGCAGCCGGGCGCGGCGGAAAAGCCGATCCCCGCCTGCTTAAGCCACGCGTCATCCACATGATCGGTCCCTGCCGTTGCCGTTCCGACAAATTTTACCGGTTTACCGGCAAGCAGCGCCTCATTCACTTTGGTGACGGAGCGCACCATCAGCGCGTCGGCATCGTTCAGCTCGGCGACGGGGATGGGGCGGCCAGGAACAGCCTTAACGTCGCCCAGGCGGCTAAAAAGCTCACGGGCGTAAGGCATATTTTCATCAACGAGGATTTTCACGGCTGAGTACCTGTTTGAGAGGAAGAAAACCTGCCAAGTGTGCCATAATCTCGCCGCCAGGCATACACGTAAACCTGGTTAACGGTGAGTAATGACTTTAAGGATTTATAGACGATGCAGCCCATTTCAGGTACGCCGCCGCGCCCTCCGGGTGAAGGCCCGGTAACCCCCTCCGCCGCTGGCGAACAACCTCTGTCCACGCAGCAGCGCACCGTGCTGGAGCGCCTGATTACGCGTCTGATTGCGTTAACCTCGCAGCAGAATGCGGAGGTGTGGGCCGGGGTAAGGCACGATCTCGGGCTAAAAAACGATACGCCGCTGCTGTCGCGCCACTTCCCGGCCGCCGAGCAAAACCTGAATCAGCGTCTGAATAACGCCCAGCAGAATCACACCACCCGCCAGATGGTCTCGCAGTTAACCGAGCTGTTAGGCCAGGGTAATAACCGCCAGGCGGTAAGCGATTTTATTCGCCAGCAGTTTGGCCATACGGCCCTGAGCCAGCTAACGCCCGACCAGCTCAAAACCGTGCTGACGCTGTTACAGAATAACCAGCTGTCGATCCCCCAGCCCCAGCAGCGTCCGGCCACCGAGCGCCCGATGCTGCCTGCCGAAAACAACACTCTGAAGCAGATGGTGACCCGCCTGGCCGCCGCCACCGGCGAGCCGACAAAGCTTATCTGGCAGTCAATGCTGGAGCTATCGGGGGTCAAATCGGGCGAGCCGATCCCGGCTAAACAGTTTACTCACCTGGTCACCTGGCTGCAGGCGCGCCAGACGTTAAGTACCCAGAACGCACCCACGCTGCACAGCGTGCAGGCGGCGCTGAAACAGCCTCTTGAGCCGCAGGAGTTCAACGCCTTAAGGGAGTATGCGCAGCAAAACTGGCAGGCGACGCCGCAGACGGTGCTGACCACCGCCCAGGTTCAGGATCTGCTGAATCAGATCTTTATCCGCCGCGCCGAGCGTGAGGTCGGCGTGCCGGAAGCGCGCAATATCCAGCCGATCTACAGCCCGCTGTTCGCCCCGGTGGTGGAGACGTTCCGCGCCCTGTCGGCGCGCCCCGGGCTGATGTTCGTTGCGCTGCTGGTTGCGCTGGTGCTGGCCCTGCTGCTGGTCTGAACCCCTCCCCTCTTCCGCCGGGAGAGGGGAAGCTTTTACGCTTTTCGAAACGCCACCAGGGTTACCACAATCCCCACCACCGCCGATACCGCTCCTGCCAGAAACACCGACGGATAGCCGAACGAGGTTGCCAGCACACCCGCCAGCGGCCCGGTTATGCCGTAGGAGATATCCTGAAACGCCGCATAGCCGCCGAGCGCCGTGCCGCGCACCTGGGGGGCGACGCGTTTCACCACCTCCACGCCCAGCGCCGGGAAGATTAAAGAACAGCCGCAGCCGGTTAAGGCCGCGCCGAGCAGGGCAATGGACGCCACCGGCGCCTGCCATAATAACAGCAGGCCGATGGTCTCAATCACTAAGGAGGCCACCGCCACCTTCACCCCGCCAAAGCGATCCGGCATCCAGCCGAACAGCACGCGCATCAGCACAAAGGCGCCGCCGAAGGCGGTAAGGGTAAAGCCCGCCATCGCCCAGCCGCGGCTCATAAAGTACAGGGAGACAAAGGTGCCAATCACCGCAAAGCCTACCCCCTGCAGCGCCAGCCCCAGGCCAGGCTGCCAGATCTGCCCCACCACGCTCCAGAGCGAGGGGCGTTCGCCTTTATGGGCAGGCACTTTGCGCACCGGGCCGTTAAATGCCCAAGCCACCAGCGGCAGCAGCATGGTGGTGCCGGCCAGCGCCGCAAAGCCGAAATGGCTGTGGATCAGCAGGCCCAGCGGCGCGCCGGCCGCCAGCGCGCCATAAATAGCCATCCCGTTCCAGGACATCACCTTGCCGGAGCGCGCCGGGCCAACCAGCCCCATCCCCCAGGTCAGCGTCCCGGTCAGCAGCTGGCTCTCGCCAAAGCCCAGAATCAGACGCCCGACGACAAGCAGGGCGAACTTCACCATCGCATCCACCGGCAGCAGCGCCGCCAGCAGCCAGGCACCGCCCGCCAGCCCGCAGGCAAACATCCCCTGCAGCGCCGAGCGCTTCGCGCCGTGCTGGTCCGCCAGCCTGCCGGCATAGCCGCGGGTTAACACGGTGGCTAAAAACTGAATGCCCACGGCGATGCCGACCATGGTGTTGCCATAGCCCAGCTCCTGATGCACAAATAGCGGGATCACCGGCAGCGGCAGGCCGACGGTCATGTAGGTGAGGAATACCGCAAACGCGATGCGGAACAGCGGGACGTTGGCAGAAGAAGTTTCAGCAGGGGTAACGGCGGTCATGCGTAGCTCCAGAATGGCATAAAGAAGGGAGCCATCAGGCTCCCTTCTACTATACATTCAAAAGCTTAAGCTTTCAGCTTGCGCATCACCAGAGTGGCGTTGGTGCCGCCGAAACCGAAGCTGTTAGACATTACGGTAGTCAGTTCGCGCTCGGTGGTTTCGGTGACGATGTTCAGACCGGCGGCCTGCTCGTCCATCTCTTCAATGTTGATGCTCGGGGCGATAAAGCCGTTTTCCAGCATCAGCAGCGAGTAGATGGCTTCCTGTACGCCAGCGGCGCCCAGAGAGTGGCCGGTCATCGCTTTGGTCGCGGAGATGGCCGGGCTGTTGTCGCCGAACACTTCGCGGATGGCACCCAGCTCTTTCACGTCGCCTACCGGAGTAGAGGTACCGTGGGAGTTCAGGTAGTCGATCGGGGCGTCGAGACCCTGCATCGCCATCTTCATGCAGCGCACCGCGCCTTCACCAGACGGGGCAACCATGTCTGCGCCATCGGAGGTTGCGCCGTAGCCAACGATTTCAGCGTAGATGTGCGCGCCACGGGCCAGAGCGTGTTCCAGCTCTTCCACTACCACCATACCGCCGCCGCCTGCGATAACGAAACCGTCGCGGTTGGCATCATAGGTACGGGAAGCTTTTTCCGGGCATTCGTTGTACTTGGTGGAGAGCGCGCCCATGGCGTCGAACTCACAGGCCATTTCCCAGCCCAGCTCTTCGCCGCCGCCGGCAAAGACGATGTCCTGTTTGCCCAGCTGGATCTGCTCTACCGCGTTACCGATGCAGTGTGCAGAGGTCGCACAGGCGGAGCTGATGGAGTAGTTTACGCCGTGGATTTTAAACGGGGTGGCGAGACAGGCAGAAACGGCAGAGCCCATCGCTTTGGTCACAACGTAAGGACCAACCGCTTTCAGGCCGCGCGGGCTACGCATGGCGTCAGCACCGAATACCTGGGCCTTAGAGGAGCCGCCGGAGCCGGCAATCAGGCCAACGCGCGGGTTGTTCTGGTAAACCTCTTCACTCAGGCCGGCATCTGCGATGGCTTCCTGCATGGAGAGAAAAGCATAAATAGAGGCATCGTTCATGAAACGAACCACTTTACGGTCGATCAAACCGGTGGTGTCCAGTTTGACGTTACCCCATACGTGGCTACGCATTCCCGAATCTTTAAACTCTTCAGAGAAAGTGATC
>Ga0209370_1000802_pt1 | contig 34306 bp, 40 predicted proteins | sample AgamicAtPrz_FD_187164 | JGI IMG/M metagenome (GOLD analysis project Ga0209370, IMG submission 187164) | Agave microbial communities from Guanajuato, Mexico - At.P.rz (SPAdes) (version 2) | ecosystem: Host-associated > Plants > Phyllosphere > Phylloplane/Leaf | place: Guanajuato, Mexico...
GCGTACAATAACGCGACAGTTTTCGGGAATATCGTTTTTGCAGCGATATTCCCGTTGTTTTTCAGCAAAAGGAGGGAGAGGTGTTTGCGGAGTTTGGTGTACTGAATTTCTGGACGTACGTGGTCGGTGCATTTTTCATTGTGCTGGTACCCGGTCCGAATACGCTGTTTGTATTGAAAACGGGTATTGGTCACGGCGTCAAAAAAGGCTATCTCGCCGCGACCGGTGTATTTATCGGCGATGCGGTTTTGATGTTTCTGGCATGGGCAGGCGTCGCGGCCTTAATCCAGACCACGCCGGTGCTGTTCAATATTGTTCGCTATCTGGGGGCGTTTTATCTGCTGTGGCTCGGCGGCAAAATGCTGTGGTCGGTCATTACCCGACAGACTAATGGGCACGAAAGTGGAACCGAGCCTGCCAGCGCCATTATGAAACGCTCCCTGGTATTGAGCCTGACGAACCCGAAAGCGATTCTGTTTTACGTGTCATTCTTCGTACAGTTTATTGACGTGAATGCGCAAAACACAGGAACCTCTTTCCTGATCCTTGCCACCACGCTTGAGTTGATTAGCTTTATGTACATGAGCTTCCTGATCTTCTCTGGCGCGTTTGTCACCCGCTACCTGAAAACCAAAAAGAAACTGGCGAAGCTGGGGAATGGGCTGATAGGACTTTTATTTGTCGGTTTTGCGGCGAGATTAGCGTCGCTACATTGACAGAAGAAAGGCTCCTGAGGGAGCCTTTTTAATGTCTGGCGCAACTGGAAAGTCGCGCCAGACAAGGCTTCACGTTTTACTACTAGCAGTCAAAAGCCATAAAAAGCGGCTAGGGTGTGGACACATTGTGGACACTCTGACCACCATTAGCACCCTTCAACGGGTTAAGCGAAATCGCGTCCTGCAGATACTGAGGAGCGAAGTGCGCATAGACCATTGTCTGCGCAATTTTCGTATGACCTAAGATCCTCTGCAGTGTGATGATGTTGCCCCCGTTAATCATAAAGTGCGTCGCGAAAGAGTGTCGTAGCGCATGTGTTGCTTGTCCGGCCGGTAAATCAGGCTTAACCTCTTTGAGGGTTCGCCTGAAGTCAGCATAACTGGCCTCAGGAAAAAGAAAACCTCGTGTTTTGCCGACTACGTAAGCCGCAACGTCATCAGAGATCGGGACCGTGCGCGGTGTGTTGGTTTTCGTCTTAACGAAAGACACCCGGTTATGAATCACATTCTCCGCCTTCAATCGCGCAGCTTCTCCCCATCTTGCTCCGGTACTCAAACACAAAACAGCAATTTTACGATTATCACCTGAGAGCGCAGCAAGTAAGGCGTCAATTTCCTCAAGAGTGAGATAGCCCGTTTCGGCTGTCTGCTCTTTCAGTTTTTTGAATCCCCTGAATGGATGCTCACCGTTATACAGTTCTGACTCAATCAGGGTTGTGAACATCCCACCTAGCGTGATCAGGTCGCGGTTGATGGTAGTTGGCTTAATACCTTCACCCCGGCGTTGAGCACAATATTGCGTTATCAGGCTCTTGGTGATCTGGAAAGCGCACGGATTTCCGGTCATCGTTTCGAAACGCTCAATTTTCCTGAGATATGATTGACCGTGCTCCTCATGTTTACCTTTCAGCTTCCACCATAACTCTTTCAGTTCCGACAATTGGCGTTTGTCCGTTGGTTTTGAAAGCCATTCCTTTGAGTGATGGTTATATTGAGTATGCTTTTCAAAAGCCATCGCCTCGCTTTTCTTGTCGAACTTCCGACGGATGCGTTTTCCGTTACGCCCGGTCGGTCTAATGTCCACTTCATATCGACCATCATCGAGCTTTTTAACAGACATAAAGCCTCCCGATGATGTTACTGCGTACTTCAATTTCCTGATTTAAATAGCAAAAACTCACTGTGCATTTTCTGCACAAATAAGCCCCGTAGATGGTTAGCCAGTTTTCTGGTCTGAGTGGGACGACGTTGTTGTCTGCTGCCCAAAGTGCGCGAGAGCCGGTGCAATTTGCCCAGCTTCGGGTGTTATTTGATCAGTCATAAACCACATGGTGTATTTCGTGAAGCGCGGATGCTGGAGGATTTTCATGATTTGTTCGACTCCCGGCTTTTTGTCACCGGCTTCATAACTACAAAAAGAACCGTAAACGATTCCAGTTAACTCACTGAATTGTCGCCTATTTAACCTTTCTGACTCTCTTATCAGCTTGATTTTTTCATGGATCTGTATTGACATAAAATCACCTATAGTTGAACATTATCACCTATCGTAGATTTAACTAGCCGATAGATGAATCACCTTTTAGAGCAACTAAACCCTATTTAGAGCAATTAATCACACTAAAGGAGAATCGTAGCAGATGACTAACCAGCTTGTAAGCAGAACAGATGCGGTTCCATATCAGGAATTTGCCCGTCTTATTGGTAAAACACCCGCAGCAGTAAAAGGCATGATTGAGAAGGGCAAGCTGCCTGTCGTCGAGATGACTGATCCGCAGTCAACGAGTGGGCGCGCAGGGGAATATTGGGTTTACCTGCCAGCGTGGAACAAGGGCATGAAGATGGCCTATGACAGCCGCCCGAAGGAAATTAGAGACGGTTGGCTGATGTGGCTCGGATTAGGGGAGCCAGTATGAAGAATGAACCTCGTTGTATTGCACAGTTGCTTCGAAGAGAAAGCCCTCATCCGATCAACTTCACTATCACTCACGGTCGCGGACGCAAGGGCATCATCATCCGAACCCGTAAGACGAGTGTTATCGAGAAGCTTCGTAGCTTAGTCAAAAAGAGAGGACTGTGGTTATGACGGTAATGACACTTGATGTGATCCAGAAGCAACCAACAGCACTTCGCGGTTTAGTCTGCAAGTATCTGGCTCAGCCTCGCTGGCAGGACACTTGCGATTTTTACAATCAGATGATGGAGCGGGAGCGTCTTACGGTTTGTTTCCACGCTCAATTAAAACAGCGCCACTCTGTGATGCGCTTAGAGGAAATGGCTGAAGCCGATCGTGAGCGTCTTGTTTGTGCGCTTGATGAATTGAGAACTGCATTTGCCCGGCACCGCCAAATTGGCTCGTCAAAAGCAACTTTCATCAGTCGCCTGACCGTTAGCCAAAGGCGCTCCTTGTTCCTTCATGCGGGACTGACAGAACAGGAATTTATGATGCCGCACTGGCGTTTGAATGAGGAGGACTGTTATTGGCGTGACAAACTTTTCCGCGCTCTGCGAGAGCTGTTCAGCCTTTTTGAGTACGCACCAACCATTTTAACCTCGGTAAAACCTGAGCAGTATTTACATTAATTAATCTGGATTCGATTTATTACGCGCCTTACAGCGTGGGGACTCCTTTTGTCCGGAGATAGGCAAATGCAAAAGCAAAATACAGCGCAGCGGGGGACGTATTCGGCACTTCTAGCGCAGGCAGTAAGCGAGGCACAGCGCGACTTGGCGACCCGTTTCTCTTCTCAGTTTGATGGGCTTATCGCGTACATCAGCAAGTCAGAACTTAATCGCACCGAGATTATCGAGTTATTAGGCCAGGAGTCGGAAAAGTTACACAACTCAATTTTCGGTAGAGCAGGTTAACCACTGTTAACAGGAAGCAAAAATGAGCATACACATCGAGATTAATAACCAATACGTCATCACCAGTGACCGCTATCAATTCATTTTGCAGGAGAAGAAGACCGCAACATCCGGGAAGAACAAAGGCAAGGATTGGCTGGACGTTGTGGGTTACTACCCAACTATCCCTAAGCTTATCTCAGGCCTAGTATTGCATGATCTTTTGACCAGCGATCTTACTGGCTTCTCAGCTTTGGAAGCTCGGATTGAACGCATGGGGAAGCAATGTCTGGACGCTTTTAAATAATATGTCCAACGAAACTCGGGGGCGTGTTGCCCCCTCGCCACCACCACCATTTTTGAAGGGCACCAGTGATTCATTCGTTGGTGCTTATCCCTGGAATAACGTCACCAAAGAGGCCATTGGCCGCGACAGACCCCTTACACGTGCCGAACTCCGTCAGGTGCAAGGTGTTTTAAACCGGATTGACCGTCTGCCGTTTTTCCTGCAAACGCTGTTTACATCGCGTTATAACTTCATCCGCCGTAAAAAGAGCCCTTTAGGTGGGCTGTATTTCCTTAAAAACACGTTTGAGCGCAAGCTGCTGCCACGTCTTGAGCGTGTTAATGAGCTGTGCGGGATGAATGAAACCGCCTCGATTGGGTTTCTGTCCGAGCGCGACCAGTATGCGCGCTTACCAGATATGAATGACAAAGAGCTCAGGAAATTTGCAGCCAGAATTGCCTCTCAGCTCTGGAGCAAATACGAGGAGTTAAGCGACGCATGGGCGGAGGCTTACGGCGGGAATGAGACACTTTTCACCGATGAAGCTCAGTCGCACCTATACGGGCAAGTGGCCGGTATTGCTCGCGCATTTAACATCACCCCGATGTTCTGGAAAAAATACCGTAAGGGTCAGATGACGATCCGCATGGCATTTTCCGCTATTTCACGACTGATTAAAGACGAGTGGTGGGTCAACCAGCTCAAGGCGCAGCGGATGCGCTGGCGCGAGGCGCTGCTCATCGCAGCAGGTGAGGTCAACAAAGACCGTTCACCTTACGCAAGCAAAATAGCGATCCGCGATGTTCACGCGCGCCGCCTGGCTAATCTCGAATACCTCAAATCCTGCGAGCTGGAAAACAAAGTCACCGGTGAACGTATCGACCTCATCAGCAAGGTTATGGGGAGTATTTCTAACCCTGAAATACGTCGCATGGAGCTGATGAATACCATCGCCGGGATTGAGCGCTACGCGGCCAGCGCCGGTGATGTGGGGATGTTTATCACCCTGACCACACCCTCGAAATACCATCCGACCCGACAGGTCGGCAAAGGCGAAAGCAAAACAGTGCAGCTCAATCACGGCTGGAACGACACCGCATTTACGCCAAAAGACGGCCAGCGCTATCTCTGCCGAATCTGGAGCCTGATGCGTACCGCGTTCAAAGATAACGATTTAGAGGTTTACGGAATGCGAGTTGTCGAACCGCACCACGACGGCACGCCACACTGGCATATGATGCTGTTTTGCAAACCAGGTCAACGTAAAGCCATCAACGAAATTATGCGTCGTTATGCCCTCAAAGAGGACGGACACGAAAAGGGCGCGGCAAAACAGCGCTTTGAGTCCCGTCATCTTAATCAGGGCGGCGCGGCGGGTTATATCGCTAAATACATTGCCAAAAATATCGACGGCTACGCGCTCGACGGCCAGCTCGACCACGACACCGGCAAGCCCCTGAAAGATACGGCCGCAGCCGTCACCGCATGGGCGTCAACATGGCGCATCCCGCAGTTTAAACCGATTGGCCTCCCGACGATGGGCGCTTACCGCGAACTGCGCAAGCTGCCGCGTGGGGTGAGTATCGCCAACGAGTTTGACGACAGGGTAGAGGCCGCGCGAGCTGCTGCAGATGAGGGTGATTTTGAGCGGTACATCATCGCGCAGGGTGGGGCAAACATGCCGCGTGATGCTCAGGCCGTCAGAGTCGCCCGTAAGGTGACGGATGAGGTTAATGAGTTCGAAGAAGATATCGAGAGGGTGGTCGGTATTTATGCCCCTCATCTCGGGGCGCACCGGGTCCATGTAACCCGTACAGCCGAATGGCGAATCGTTCCAAAGATTTTGGCCGTTGAGCCTTTGACCTTAAAAAGCGGCTCTGCCGCGCCTCGGAGTCCTGTCAATAACTGTGGAAAGCTCACCGGCGGTGGCGATCCAGTTATGACCCCCACACCGTCTGAGCAAGCCGCAGCGGTGTTAAATCTGATTGAGCACGAGGTTATCGGCTGGAATGAGCCAGACGTCGTGAAAGTGCTTAACGGCGCGTTAAAAGCTGGTGCACCGCGCAAAAATCGCCAGCAAAGAAGCAATGCGCCGCTTAAAACGAGCGAACAAGCGCCATCAGCCAGGATGACGAAGCCCGAAAGAGATCGCGTCGCAAAAATTCGTTTCGATTTGGCTCAGGAGGGCATTACCCCGGAACGGTGGGAACTCGACGCGCTGGCACGTGGGGCAACAGTGATTTACGGAGATAAAAAATTCAAATATGCATCCGTTGAAGAGTGGATTGATATGCTGGTAGTGTCCTTCTTAAATGGCTAAAATCCGTCTAAATCAATAATCATGAGTGCGGTGTCATATGAGCATTATCAAGTCACTTGAAAAATTTGAGAAAAAAAGAACTCCCGATAATGGGAAAATAAGTTTGATGTATGAGAATGCAATACATTATGACATGTATTCGGTGTATATAGTTGATAATCAAGGGGTCAGATACTTATTCGATCGTTACACGGATGGGCAAGTGATTGCACGTAGATGGGATGATAATGAAGAGATGTTTTGTATCGACGCCGTGCTTAACCCTAAAGAACTTACTTTAATTTCCTTCTCAGGTATTTATTATTACCATGCTCATGAATTGAGGTTTAATTCTTTATCAGATTTAAGTTGGTTTTCGGAATTTAGTTTTAGGGTTAAGTCTGACTGGGAAAATATTCAGTTCAGTAGAGAGAAATATCTATATAGGCAACGTAAGCAAGATATTACAGATGTCATGAGCGTTTTAAGCTCAGTGGTAAGGATTTATAGAGAGCAAGTAGGCGAAAACCATTTTAGTAAGTGGCAAATAATGAATGATGTTGCTGGTAAGTTATGGATTTATCATGATGATAAAGATCGAATGCAAAAAGATCTTCAACTGTGTCTGGACTCCCTTGTACAAAGTGGCGACATTATTGAATTCCAACACACTTATAAGCCAACGGGAAAAGCTATTACGACACTTTCGGACATTAACAAGGAACAAGTACGTTACAAAGCTAATGCAGACAGTCAAAGAAAGATGCTTTTTGCTACTTTGCTTTCTGCGCTTGCAGCTTTGGGTAGTGCTTATGCCGCTTTCAAAGGTGTAAAGTGAAATTAGAGCAATTACAAATTGCTCCTAGCAACCTTGTATTTTCCTACCTCATTTTAAATGCAACATTGCATGATTTTGCATTCGTTTTTTATTTCAGGATTTGCCAGCCAGCGCCAGCGCTGGCGCGGCTCGGGGCTCCTGATGCACCTGCATTAAAAGCGACCCGTTAAGCGCGCAGGCGAGGCGGGGATAGCACTGCGCGCCGGGCGTGGTGACAGGATTTATTTTACGCGTCTGTGCGCGTCGTGGTGGCGCGCTGTTGGATGCGGTCGGCAATGAGGTGTTGGCGCAGTTGCGCCGCGTGTGCGGCGGCTGGCTCGTTCTGAGGGGGTGCCGCCCGGAGGCGGCATTCTGGCTGGGTTTAGTCGGTCTCGATGCTGTAATCCTTAAAGCGGATCACCTCCATTCCTAACCAATCGTTAATCTCTTTGAAACGCTCCTGCAGCGGCGTCAGCTCGTTACGCACGAACACACGCGCCACCTTCTCGATATCGCCCATTGAGCCGATATTCTCAGGCTTGCCGCCCATGAGCTGGAACGGTACGCGGTGCGCATCGAGCAGGTCGGCGGCGCTCACCTTCTTGATGTTAAAAAAATCATCCTTAGTGGCGACTTCACTCAGCGGAATAATCTTGATGCCATCCGGTTTACCGTTAGGAGCATGGAGGAAAATATTTTTAAAATTCCCCATTCCCTTCGAGTTAGCCATGGCTTTTCTGATTGCTTCAACGTCGGTGCTGTTTTGAGCAGCGTCTGTTACATACATGATGTACCCCGCGTGCGCGCCGTTCTGGTAATACTTGCGACGATAAAGTGTGGCGGATTCATTCAGCCAGGCTGAATTGAGTGCGCTCAGGTATTCCGGCATCCCGTAGAGCTCCTGATTGATGTCGGGCTCCAGCAAATGGCACACCGAGCCGGGCGCGAACTGGTGCGGGTGCGTGTAGTCCGACACGTACCAGTAAACGTCCTCTTCGACACCCCGGCGGGTGTATTTGGCCGGGGAGGTTTCCAGCTTCAGGAGCTGGCCGGTGACGCTCAAACGCTTTTCCAGATAGCCGTTGGCAAAGACCAGATAATCGAGCACAAGGCGGCTGAAATCCTGACGTGACAGCAACGGGTGCGGGATGTAGGTACTCGTCAGAATGTTGCGCTTAACGTAAACCGGGGAGCTGTGGTGCACGGCGGCGCGCAGGCTTTTCGCCAGCCCGGAGAAGTTGACCGGCGGCTCGTACCATTTGCCGTTGTTGATGCACTCGACATAGTCGAGGATATCGCGGCGATCCAGAACGGGTGACGGCTCGCCAAAGGTGAACGCCTCCATTTTCTGCGGTGCGCTGGCGGTCATGTTGGTATGCTTTGGTTGTTTCTGTTGGCGTTTTTTCATTAGTAGTTAATATCCAGAATTGTAGTTGCTTGCATACCGCTACCGGCGGAAAGCGGCTCGTTTACCAGCGCGTGCATGGTCGCCCACGCGACATCCGCGTGGCTGGCTTCCTCGCTGCGGCTGGCTTCATAGGTGGCGCTGCGGCCACTGCTGGTCATCGTTTTGCGAATAGCCATAAACGACTGAGTGATGTCGGTTGCACCGGCGTCATATTCCAGACACCCGCGCCTGATGGTGTCTTTTGCTTTCAGCACCATCGCCGTTTTCATTTCCGGCGTGTAGCGGATGGCGCGCGCCGCCGGGAAGAATGAGCGCACGAGCTGGTAAACACCCTGGCCGATGCCGGTCGCATCGATGCCGATATAGTCGACGGTGTATTTTTCGGTCAGCGCCCGGATGGCCTCGGCCTGCGCGGCAAAGTCCATGCCTTTCCACTGGTGACGCTCAAGAATGCGGAACTTGCCACCGGCAACCAGCGGAGGAGCCAGCACCGCACAGCCTGCGCTGTCGCCGGTGTGTGACGGGTCATAGCCAATCCAGACCGGACGCCAGTTAAACGGACGGTCGGCGAACGGCTCGAAATCCTCCCATTCCTCCATCGCATCGACCATGCAACGCTGCAACTCCTCGAACGGGAATACCGATGCCTTATCGTCGACGAACTCGCACATAAACAGGTTACGGAAGTCATCCGCGCTGTTTTCCTGCTTAAGCTGGTCGAGGTTAAACAGGGTACAGCCACCGGCAAGCGCGTCCTCAATGGTGACAATCTGCCGCCACTGTCCATCACCGCACAGCACGCCACCGGCGAGCGCCTGATGACTGATATCGATGTCGACACGTTCGTCGCGGTTACTGCGGCCACGGTTAAACAGCTCGCCTGACCAGAACGGGTATGCACCGTGCGCCAGCGTGGACGGAGTCGAAAAATAGGTGGTGCGCAGGTGCGACTGCGAGGCCATGCCCGACGCGACTTTGCGCAGCTTCTGGAAATTGGGGATCCAGAAAATTTCATCGACATACAGGTCGCCGTTGTGGCTCTGCGCGGTGTTGGAATTGGTCCCGAGGAAAATCAGCTCTGCGCCGTTGTTGCCGATGACAATCGGGTCGCCTGACAGGTCGACGTCGACCAGACGCGCAAAGGCGATAATGTACTTACGGAACACGTAAGCTTGCGTTTTACTGGCTGATAAAAATATCTGGTTTTGCCCGGTTTTAAGGGCGCGCAGGAGCGACTCGCGCGCAAAGTAGAACGTCGCGCCAATCTGGCGGGATTTCAGGATATGACGGATGCGATGCTCTAACCCGGCTTTGTGCCACCTGAGCTGATAGTCAAACGACTGGTCGAAGAAAATCTCTTCCAGCTTCTCAATTGCCTCTTCGCTGAAATAGTTTCGTTTCGGCTTTTTGCGATCCCCCTTGTTGCGGCTGGCGATATTGGGATTTAAATCCACCTCGTTTCCAGTCTGGCCGTAGCGGTTCACGCGCGCAAGGCGCTCCATCTGGCGCGACAGAAAATCAGCGACTTTAAAGTCATGCGCCGTCAGGTTGGGCTTGGCGTATATCTGGATGAGTCGCGCCTCCAACGTCGATTCAACGCGGTTAATTGGTGCGGTTTCCTCCCATCCATCACGCTGTTTCCAGCTCTGCACGGTCGGGCGCTTGAGCTGCAGCATGTCGCAGATTTGCGACACGGCGAATCCCTGCCAGTACAACAGCCGTGCCTGTCGTCGCGGGTCATTAAGCAGTGAAAGGTCAGTTGAAATGGTCATGCTTACCTCGTTTTTTTGTCACGGGGCAAGGCTAAGTAAATGGCTGGGTATTATCGCTAAACCCTTGTTGTGTAGGAACTAATCGGATCGTAAGCGGTGGCTGATACGGGTCAGAGTCGGGAAACTTAACCCGGCCCGAAAACCCAACATCAGGACACCTGAACAATGGCAAAGAAAGTTTCTAAATGGTTTCGCATCGGCGTCGAGGGTGACACCTGCGATGGCCGCGTCATCAGCGGCGATGATATTCAGGATATGGCCGACACGTTCGACCCGCGCGTCTACGGCTGCCGCATTAACCTCGAACATATCCGGGGGCTGATGCCTGACAGCTCGTTTAAACGCTATGGCGATGTTACCGAGCTTAAGGCGGAGATTATCAGCGATGGCTCTGCGCTCGATGGCAAAAAAGCGCTGTTTGGCAAAATCCAGCCGCTCGACGAGCTGGTCAGCATGGTTAAGGCCGGACAGAAGGTTTACACCTCCATGGAGATCCGCCCGAACTTTGCCAACAGCGGCAAATGTTACCTGGTTGGCCTTGCCGTCACCGATGACCCGGCAAGCCTCGGCACCGAATACCTCGAATTCTGCAGCCGCGCCGCGCAGAACCCGCTCGCCGGTAAAAAAGACCAGCCGGACGACGTTTTTTCTGTGGCCTCACTGGCTGAGCTGGAGTTTGAGGATGTTCCCGACACCATGCTCAACAGTCTGACCGATAAGGTGAGAGCCATTTTTGGCCGCAAACAGGCCAGTGATGATGCACGTCTCGCCGATGTGCATGAGGCTGTCACCACCGTCACCGAGCTGGTGCAAACCAATCTCACCGCTACTGACCAGCGCGTCACCGAGCTGGAAACCGAACTGGCGAAGCTTAAGCAGGACGTGACCAGCAAGGCTGATGAAAGCGCGCAGGCGTTTAATGACCTCAAAAACTCCCTCGATAACACCGAAAGCCAGCGACAGCCGCGCCGCGAGCTTTCAAAAGGCGGTACGGGCGACGAGCTGCTGACCAACTGCTGATAATCCGCCGGGCGTGCTGCCCGGCCTGATACCTATTACCTGAACAGGAAAAAACATGCGTAAAGATACCCGCTTCAAATTCAATGCCTACCTGTCCCGCGTTGCGGAGCTGAACGGCGTTTCCACCGATGACGTGGCGAAGAAATTCACCGTCGAGCCGTCGGTCACGCAAACCCTGATGACCACGCTGCAGATGTCATCCGCGTTTCTGACCAAAATCAACATCGTGCCGGTCGACGAGCTGAAAGGCGAAAAAGTCGGGGTTGGCGTTAACGGTACGATTGCCAGCACTGCCGACACCACCGGTGACGACGAGCGTAAAACCGCTGATTTCACCGCGCTGGAGTCTAACAAATACGAGTGCGCGCAGATTAACTTTGACTTCCATATCCGCTACAAACAGCTCGACCTGTGGGCGCGATTCCAGGACTTCCAGACCCGTATCCGCGACGCGATTATCAAGCGTCAGTCGCTGGATTTCATCATGGCCGGTTTCAACGGCATCGAGCGCGCGGCGACGTCTGACCGTGCGAAAAACCCTATGCTGCAGGACGTGGCGACCGGCTGGCTGCAGAAGTACCGCAATGAAGCGCCAGCGCGCGTGATGTCAAAAATTACCGACGAGGAAGGGGCGGTAATTTCTGAAGTGATCCGCGTGGGTAAAAACGGCGACTATGCGAACCTCGACGCGCTGGTCATGGATGCCACCGGCAATCTGATTGACGAGATTTATCAGGATGACCCGGAGCTGGTTGTCATCACCGGGCGTAAGCTGATGGCGGATAAATATTTCCCTATCGTTAACAAAGAGCAGGCAAACACCGAGTCGCTGGCCGCTGACATCATCATCAGCCAGAAGCGAATCGGCAACCTGCCAGCCGTGCGCGTGCCTTACTTCCCGGCAAATGCCCTGATGGTGACGCGTCTCGACAACCTGTCGATTTACTTCATGGATGACGCACACCGCCGCGCCATCATCGAAGAACCGAAAAAAGACCGCGTCGAAAACTACGAGTCAATGAATATCGACTACGTGGTCGAGGCTTACGCCGCCGGGTGCCTGATTGAAAATATCACGCTCGGTGATTTCACCGCACCTGCTGCACCGGAAAGCGGAGAGTAAGCCATGACAAGTCCCGCAGCGCGTCACATGATGCGGGTCTCGGCCTCTGAAACAGCGCGGCGGGCTGCTGTCCCGCTGCGCAATGCAACTGCCTATGAGCAGATGCTCGTTAAGCTGGCCGCAGACAACCGCACGCTAAAACAAATCAGTTCAAAAGAGCGTAAAGCCGCAAAAAAACGCGAGCTGTTGCCGTTCTATCTGCCGTGGGTGGCTGGCGTCCTCGAACGTGGTAAAGGGGCGCAGGATGACATCGTCATGACGGTCATGCTGTGGCGTCTCGATGCTGACGATATCACCGGGGCGCTGGAGATTGCCCGTTACGCCATGACCTACGGCCTCACCATGCCGGTTGGTCGCCGTCCGACGCCGTGCCTTCTGGCCGAAGAGGTCACGCTCGCCGCGCAGCGCCTGCTCGCTGCAAAACAGCCGGTCGAACTGGCGAACCTGCTCGACACCATTGCGCTGACGGAGCGCGCGGATATGCCCGATATCGTGCGTGCGAAGCTGCACAAAATCACCGGCTACGTGCTGCGTGATGCGAAGCAACTGCCCGAGGCGCTGGCGCACCTGCAGCGTGCGATCCAGTTAGAAAGCACTATCGGGGTGAAAAAGGATATCGAGCAGTTAGCGCGTCAGCTCAGGCCAAAACCCGAACCCGCCCCGAAAACCAAAACGACTCAACCGCGCACGCGCAAGCCTGCCGCTAAACCGGCGGCACGGCGCGGGCGTCCACCAAAGGCGGCAAAAGCCGCAGGTTAACCGAGCGCTCCCCGAGCCGGGCGGCACGCCGTTCAATGCGGGTATTCCTTACCCTGACTGCGAACGGCGTCCACCGCCCACCCATTACCCGAGGTTGTCATGACGACGCTGATTATTGAGCCAAAACAAGAGCCGCAGGATGTGCCGGGCGTGGTGATACCGCCACCGGGCGTGAGCGAGCCGGTAATCAAAAACACCCCGTTTTTTCCTGACGTGGATCCGAAGCGCGTGCGGGAGGAAATGCGGTTAGAGCAGACCGTTTCCCCCGTGCGCCTGCGCCGGGCGATTAAGACCGCCATCGCGGAGACGAACGCGGAGCTGAGCGACTGGCGCGAAATTCAGCTCGAAGCCGGTCACGCCACGCTGGCGGATGTCCCGACCGACCAGCTCGACGGTGAAAGCGTGCGCGTTTTCCACTATTTCAACGCCGTGTGTGCCATGACGACGGCCACGCTCTATGAGCGCTTTCGCGGCGTGGATGCGACCGCCAAAGGCGACAAAAAGGCCGACAGCATCGACAGCACTATCGATGAGATGTGGCGGGATATGCGCTGGTCAGTGGCGCGTATCCAGGACAAAGCGCGCTGTATTGTGGGGCAAATCTGATGAAAGCATATGCGCTGCAGGGCGACACCCTCGACGCGATTTGCGCCCGTTATTACGGGCGAACTGAGGGCGTAGTCGAAACCGTGCTGGAGGCTAACCCCGGCCTGTCTGAGCTCGGCGTCATTCTGCCGCACGGCACGGCAATTGAGCTGCCCGAGACCGACAGCGCGGCCAGAACCGAAACGGTGAATCTATGGGACTGAGCATGGAAAAAATCACCACGTTTATCGCCTACTGGCTGGCCGTTGCGCTGGCGTATCTCGGGGCAATTTCACCCGAAAAGATGGCGCTTTACGTGGGCGGCGGATGCGCCATTTTTACCGCGCTGACGAACTACTGGTTTAAGCGCAAAACCTATCTCTATCTGACGTCAATCGGACTCGATAAGGGGGCTATTCGTGAAATCAATCGTTAAACGTTGCAGTGTGGCCGCAGTGCTGGCGCTGGCGGCGCTGATGCCTGACTTTCGACTGCTTAACACCTCGCCCGAGGGGCTGGCGCTGATTGCCGACCTCGAAGGTTGTCGCCTGACGCCTTACCAGTGCAGCGCGGGAGTGTGGACGTCAGGCATCGGCCACACTGCAGGCGTCGTCCCTAAAGGGGACATCACCGAGCGTCAGGCGGCGGCGAACCTTGTCGCGGATGTGATGACCGTCGAGAAACGTCTCGCGGTCTGCGCGCCGGTAGAAATGCCGCAGCACGTTTACGACGCGCTGGTCAGCTTCTCATTCAACGTGGGAACCGGCGCGGCCTGCCGCTCAACGCTGGTCTCGTACATCAAGCGTCATCAATGGTGGCAGGCGTGCGACCAGCTCACCCGTTGGGTTTATGTGAATGGCTCAATCAATAAAGGGCTGGAAAATCGCCGCGAGCGTGAGCGTGCCTACTGCATCAGGGGTATGCAATGAAAGTGATGTTGTTTTTACTGGCCGCGCTGATGGCGGTTGTGCTCTGGCAGCGTCATGAAAACGGCAACCTGATGCGCTCCTTTGAACGGGCAAACAAGGTGGCAGTTGAACAGAAAAACGTGATCGGGATGCTGAAAAACCAGCTTTCCGTTTCGCAGGGAATTGCCAGGAAAAACGAAACCGCGCAGGTCACTTTACGCGGTGAGTTAATCGCCGCCGGTGCAATGGCCGTGCGACGGGAAGAAACCATTACGAGGCTGATTAATGAGAATGAAACGTTACGCCGCTGGTATAGCGACAGGCTGCCTGATGTTGTGCGCAGGCTGCACACCCGCGCCGGTTGCGCCTCCGCCGGTCATTGTTTACAGCGCCTGCCCGAAGGTGAGCTATTGCCCGATGCCGGAAAGCGATCCGGTCGTTAATGGCGACCTGAGTGCTGATATCCGCAGGCTTGAGCACGCGCTCGCGGCATGCGCGCTGCAGATTGAAACCGTCAAAGACTGTCAGGATAAACTCGATGAAGAAAGCAATCAGCCTGCGCAAGGCGTTAACTGACGCTGTCCCGCAGCTTAAAACCAATCCCGAGATGATGCGCATTTTTGCTGATGAGGGGAATATCGATGCGCGGCTCGCGGCCTCGCTGTCCCACGAGAAAATTTACACCCTGAATGTGATCGTGTGTGACTTTGTGGGCGACCCTGATTTGATATTCGTGCCAGTGGCCGCATGGATCAGGGAAAACCAGCCGGATATCTGTACGCTCGATGAGGGACGCAAAAAGGGCTACGGCTTCCAGATGGATTTGAACAACGAGGATAGTGTCGATATCAGCATCAGCCTGCAGCTCACCGAGCGCACCATCATCAAGGAGGAAAACGGCGCGCTGCATGTCAGCTATGCCCCGGAGCCGCCACTGCCTGAGCCCGTCACTCGGCCGAAAGAGCTCTATATTAACGGCGAACTGGTGAGCAAATGGGATGAGTGACTTTAAGCCTTTTGATAACCAGCTCGCCGGACTGCTTGCTGCTCTGTCACCCGCAGGGCGTCGAAAGCTTGCCGGTGAGATTGCGAAACAGCTCAGAGCGGCGCAGCAGCAACGCATCAAACAGCAAAAAGCCCCGGACGGCTCACCGTATCAGGCGCGAAAGCGTAAGCCTCTCAGGGCTAAGACCGGGCGGATTAAACGGGCGATGTTCCAGAAGTTACGAACCAGACGCTACATGAAAGCCAGTGCCAGTAACAATGCTGCTGTGGTGGAGTTTACAGGCAAGGTGCAACGAGTTGCACGGGTGCATCAGTACGGACTTAAGGACCGGCCAAACGTACACGCTCAGGACGTGCAGTATCCAGAAAGGCAATTATTAGGGTTCGGTGCCACTGAAACTCAGTTTATCGAGGAGATAGTTATTAAGTATTTAGAACGTAATAGATAAAATTATATGATTAAAATCAATGTCTTGTATGTATGCAATGAGAATTGTGATTGTTTTTATCTTGTTTTTGTGAAAATTTATAAAATCGATAACAACATGCTGTAACTTAAACTAAATTAGAGGGGGATTTTGTGGCGGAAACCAAGAACATTGATGCGGTTGCCGGAATTATTTCATCTAAAATTTTTAGAGAACTTAAATGGCAGTTTAGCAAGCATACAGATTTGAACTGGGCGTGTTGTTTAGACACGCATTTAAAACATAATCAAAAGGAGAAGACACATCCTACAGATGTTGTGTTCTTTTATAAGGATCCATATACTGATATTTATCAATACATTCAGACTGATCTCAAATCTTATTCAAAGAGCACAATAGAATCTTATCAATACACTGAAATACAAAAAACAATTAAGAGTTTAGCACAGCAAGTAGAATGTAGTGTAAGAAGTCAGGAATGGAGAGATTTATTTCTTTCAGAAAAGAAAGAAAAATTCCAAGTTCACGGGATGTTGTTTATCTATAATCATGATAATGAATATGATAACGATTTATTGAATAAGCTTTCAACCATTCTAAAGGCGGAATTGCATTTTCCTATTGATTCTTATCTTTTTATTATGGATCCCAAATCTATAAGGTTCCTGATGAGTGTCACTGAAGATATATCAAAACGTCGGAATTATGATTGTTTTAATGGGCAGTTGTTGGAAATTTTATGGGAGAAAATACCTGCTTGGGAACAGTGCGGTTTCTTTTATCCAGATAAGCATAATAAATTAGCTTCGAAAGGCAGAATGTTACCAGCCACCCTGGAAATGATAACATCAGGGATGATTTTTTTTCAGTACTCTCATGATTTTATTCGTGATCATAATGGGGCGACTGTAACTAATAAAATACTAAATATTTATTGGAAGGAGGAAGTAGATAAAGAAGAGCAGTTTGTGTTTTTGATTGAATACATATTTAATTATCAATTATTAAACCAATTTGATAAGATATTTATAGTGACTCCATTTAGTTCTGATTCGACAAAATATTTGGATAATGCAATAAATACTTACTCGAAACTATATTCATTTACATTAGATAAACTGAATAATCTCAGGAGGCAGTTGCACAACATATCTATTGATAATACGACATCCAGTATTTTTCCTTTTAGGGTGATCAGTAAAGATGTCAATAAATTGTGTGACTTTTCTGGAGAGAAAAAATGAATAAATATCAAGCGACAATATTTTCTACCGATAGTGACATTTATACGGCGTTGCAGTCAAATAAGATTAAATTATCTGATAATTCCATCAGGCAGATTGCATTCAATCGTGGGGTTTTATTTTCTGCAGGGATTGAGAGGGATGCATTAATTGAAAAAGTTTCCGAGCTTCCCTTTTCATATTCTCATGTGGTTTCAATACAAGATAAATTAGCTACAAACACTAACCATGAGATTTATTCAATCCTTCGTGTTTATGATGGCTTTGATGTTAATATGCTTTATGATGTGGTTGAGGCAGTAATTAAAGCAAGAGGTGCGAAGTTTAAAGATGAAATTATTGAACATTCAGGGCTGATAGGCAAGTATAATGTTGATATAAAATATACTGAATATGACTTCCGGAGAGGTAAATTTCAACAAAAAAAACTTAACGGTGGTAAGATAAGCTTTCTTAAAACTAAAAACTTTACATCAATAAGGTTTACACAAACAAAAAAAATAAAAAGTATTCTTAATGATATTCTCCTTCACTATAAGGCTAATGTTTTAAAATCTATAACTTTACAATTTATAGACTGGTCTCATGTTTCTGATCAAAGACTAAGGAATATGTTTGCAAAGGAGATATATGATTTTGATAACCGCTTGGCGGAGGATGGTTTAATATATTCCGGGCTGGAGAAAGTTAGACTAAGTCTAATAAAAATAAAATTGGACAGTGTTAGTGGCTCAAATAGTGCAGATTTAGATACAGATACAGATACAGATACAGATACAGATACAGATACAGATACAGATACAGATGTGGATGCGGATGCGGATGCGGATGCGGATGCGGATGCGGATGCGGATGCGGATGCGGATGGGGATGCGGATGCGGATGCAGGGGGCAGTGAAGAAATAAATGCTGTCGAAAAAGATAATGATGATTTTGAACAGGGTAAAGAAATAGATTCTCAAAATCGTGTATTTAGAATAAATAACGCATCCTATGATGGTCATTCATTAGTCGATGCAAAGCAAATAGAAGAGCTTTGTAATGAAGGATTTTATCGGAGTTTGATCCGCTGGAAGTCAAGAGTAACTTTTCTTGTGAACAACCCTATAATCACTTTTGAAATCGGATTTGAAGATAAACACTTTTGTAAGGATATTAAGATAAAGATTCTTCATAAGCAATACTCGTTCTCAGGTGAAGATAAAGAAAAAGTTGAAAGTCATGAATTTGACCAAATTATGAATGTCCTAGAAGAGAGGATCTTTAAAGTCAATGACATGATAATTGAAGAGTTAAATAAAATTACTATAGCTCCAATGGTTCCTGTGACATTAACTTCAGAGGGGGCAAAAGAATGAAACTCAAATTTTTTTCCACTGATATTTATATTAATAAGAATGACGTGGTAAATAAAATTAACGCCAGGCCTTATAATGATCAAGATGGCTTTGGGTTCGTTTTGCAAGATGATTTTTTCGATGGTTGTAAAGTTCAATATATTGAAAAAAATACACTGGAAAGACAGATTGAAACACCTTTAGGTGAAGTAAGTTTGATTCAAGAGGTTTCTTATTACAAGTTTCAATTTCTTGTGCGGTATAATTCATTGAATTCTTTGGTTTTTATTAATCCTCCTAGAAATATAAAATATGCATCAGACATAGTTAGAAGTGTTCTACCTGCGGGTGTGCATGTGACCTCCTTGAATATCAATCTCAAGGAAAAGATTGAAAAATTGAAGCATGATTTTCAGGCTAAGTTAAAGTGCGCAACATTGAGTAATATATTCTATGATAACCATACTCAGGCAAAAACAAAGTTGAGTTCAACTGGTGATTTATATGATTTTTACTCTGAAAACTTCAAAAAAACAATCGCTAAAGTAGATATTATTATATTTGATATTAACGGAAAGCTCTATGAGTTATCTGATCTTGGTAGGTTGAGTGTGCAGGGTGATAATTTTGGTGATATTTTTGATTTTATCTGAAGGCTAGAGTGTTTGAGGGTGCTATTTATAATTATTGCTTTAACTGCACCCTTTTTTTTATGATTTGCGTGAAATGGAGTGTGCTATTTTTGGTTAAATAAAATAATTGCATTTTAATTCCTTATTATAATGAAAATTAATAGTACTAATATTGTATGAGGCTTGTTGTCTCACGCTCTACAAAAACCTTTTTCATAGCCGTTGTAATTATATTACGGCATCCTTTCTCTCATGAATAATTTAAACTCTCTGCAGGAAATCGCACGCGCGATCCGCAACCTTATCCGCACCGGCATTGTGACCGACGTTAACCTCGCCGAGGGGGTGTGTCGTGTCCAGACTGGCGGGATGCAAACCACCTGGCTTAACTGGCTCACCTCTCGCGCCGGTCGCTCTCGCGTGTGGTGGGCTCCCTCGGTCGGTGAGCAGGTGTTATTGCTGGCCATCGGTGGCGAGCTCGATACGGCCTTTGTGCTGCCGGGCATTTTCTCTGATGACCATCACGCGCCGTCTGCCTCGCCCGATGCGATTCATGTTGCCTTTCCTGACGGGGCGGTTATTGAGTATGAGCCCGAAAACGGGGCGCTCACCGTGTCAGGCATAAAAACCGCCGACGTCACCGCGTCGGATTCCATTACGGCCACCGTGCCGGTGGTGCTGGTGAAAGCCGAAACCCGCATCACGCTCGATACGCCCGAGGTGGTATGCACCAACAAGCTGACGACCGGCACGCTCGAAGTGAAGCAAGGCGGGAAGATGACCGGGAACATCGAGCACACCGGCGGGATATTTACCTCAAACGGCGTGCAGGTGGATGACCACGACCACGGCGGCGTCGAACGGGGCGGAAGCTGGACGGAGGGCACTAAATGACGGTGCGTTATCTGGGAATGAACAGCCAGACCGGCCTCAGTATCTTTGAGGTCGAGCACATCAGGCAAAGCGTGCGCGACATTCTGGTTACGCCGGTTGGCTCGCGCGTCATGCGCCGTGAATACGGCTCGCTCCTGTCAGCACTGATTGACCAGCCGCAGACCCCGGCGCTTCGCCTGCAGATTATGGCCGCGTGTTATTCCGCGATCCAGAAATGGGAGCCCCGCGTCAGCCTGACAAGCATCACCTTTGAGCGGTCGGAGAATGACGGCGGGCTGTATGTCGACATCACCGGCACGCGCTCGGCTAACGGCCAGCCCTTTTCCCTCACCATTCCACTGAGTTAAACGCTATGGCAATTGTTGACCTGAACCAGCTCGCCGCGCCCGATGTCGTGGAAGTGCTGGACTATGAGAGCATCCTGAGCGAGCGCAAGGCAACGCTCGTCTCGTTATACCCAGAAGAACAACAGGAGGCCGTCGCGCGCACCCTGACGCTCGAATCAGAGCCGATTGTTAAGCTGCTGCAGGAAAACGCCTATCGGGAAGTTATCTGGCGACAGCGCGTAAACGAGGCCGCGCGTGCGGTCATGCTGGCGTATGCAGAAGATGCCGACCTTGACCAGATAGGCGGAAATTATAACGTCGAGCGCCTCGTCATCACGCCTGCGGACGACACGACATTACCGCCGACGCCTGCCGTGATGGAGTCTGACACCGACTACCGGCTGCGCATTCAACAGGCTTTTGAGGGACTGAGTACCGCAGGCTCAACCGGCGCATATCAGTTTCATGGCCGCAGCGCTGACGGGCGTGTCGCTGATATTTCCGTCATCAGTCCCGAACCTGCGTGTGTGACCGTGTCGGTGCTGTCTCGTGAAAATAACGGCGTGGCTTCTGACGAACTGCTCGCCATCGTGCGCACTGCGCTTAACGACGAGGACGTCCGGCCGGTGGCCGACCGCGTGACCGTGCAGTCAGCAAAAATTGTCGACTATAAAATCACCGCGTCGCTTTACCTTTACCCCGGTCCCGAAAGCGAGCCGGTGCTCAGTGCGGCAAAAGCAAAGCTGCAGGCATATATCAGCGCGCAGCACCGGCTCGGGCGTGACATCCGTAAATCTGCCATCTATGCGGCGCTTCACGTCGAAGGGGTGCAGCGCGTCGAGCTGGCCGCGCCGGTGGCCGACATTGTGCTCGATGACACGCAGGCGTCGTGGTGCAGCGAGTACAGCGTCACCATAGGGGGCAATGATGAATGACACCCGCCTGTTGCCGGTGGGCTCCTCGCCGCTGGAGGTTGCCGCCGCGCGCGCCTGCGCTGAAATCGAAAACACACCCGTTCCCCTGCGCCGTCTCTGGAGCCCTGACGACTGCCCGGCAAACCTGCTGCCGTGGCTGGCGTGGGCGTTTTCCGTTGACCGCTGGGATGAGAGCTGGCCTGAGGACACAAAGCGGGAAGTGATCCGCGCGGCGTGGTTTATCCACGCGCACAAGGGGACGATTGGCGCAGTGCGCCGCGTGGTGGAGCCGCTCGGCTACCTGATTAACGTCTCTGAATGGTGGGAGACAAACGACCCGCCCGGCACGTTTCGCCTCGATATCGGCGTGCTGGAGACGGGCATCACCGAGGAAATGTACTACGAAATGGAGCGGCTTATTGCCGATGCAAAGCCAGCCAGCCGCCATTTAATTGGCCTCAATATTATTCAGGACATCCCCGGCTACCTCTACACCGGCGCTCTGTCCTATGACGGCGACATCATCACGGTTTACCCCGGATAAGTGAGAGCACAATGACAGTGAAATACAAAACGGTCATCACCAAAGCCGGTGCAATCAAACTGGCTGCAGCGACCCTCCCGGACGGGAAAAAGGTGAATCTGACGGCGATGGCCGTGGGTGACGGTGGCGGCACGCTGCCGGTGCCTGACCCGAACCAGACAAAACTCGTCAAAGAGGTCTGGCGTCATGCGCTGAACAAAATCAGCCAGGACAGAAAAAATAAAAACTACGTCGTGGCGGAGCTGCTTATCCCGCCGGAGACCGGCGGTTTCTGGATGCGCGAGCTCGGGCTCTATGATGACACCGGCACACTGATTGCGGTCGGCAATATGGCCGAAAGCTACAAGCCAGCGCTCGCAGAGGGCTCAGGGCGCGCGCAGACCGTGCGTATGGTTATCATGGTGAGCGACATCGAGTCAGTCGAGCTGACGATTGATACCTCAACGGTGATGGCAACGCAGGACTACGTCGACGACAGGCTCGCGGAGCATGAGCAGTCCCGCCGCCATCCTGACGCCACGCTCACCGCAAAGGGTTTTACTCAGCTCAGCAGCGCGACCGACAGTGTGTCTGAGAGCGTCGCAGCGACACCGAAAGCGGTTAAGGCAGCGTATGACCTTGCGAAAGGGAAATACACGGCGCAGGACGCCACCACGGCGCAAAAGGGTATCGTCCAGCTCAGCAGTGCGACCGACAGCACGTCTGAGAGCGTCGCAGCGACGCCGAAAGCGGTTAAGGCGGCGTATGACCTTGCGAAAGGGAAATACACGGCGCAGGACGCCACCACGGCGCAAAAGGGTATCGTCCAGCTCAGCAGTGCGACCGACAGCACGTCTGAGAGCGTCGCAGCGACGCCGAAAGCGGTTAAGGCGGCGTATGACCTTGCGAAAGGGAAATACACGGCGCAGGACGCCACCACGGCGCAAAAGGGTATCGTCCAGCTCAGCAGTGCGACCGACAGCACGTCTGAGAGCGTCGCAGCGACGCCGAAAGCGGTTAAGGCGGCGTATGACCTTGCTAAAGGTAAGTACATGGCTCAGGACGCCACCACGGCGCAAAAGGGTATCGTCCAGCTCAGCAGCGCGACCGACAGCACGTCTGAGGCGCTGGCGGCGACGCCGAAAGCCGTAAAGGCCGCGAATGACAACGCCAACGGTCGCGTGCCGTCAGGGCGTAAGGTCAATGGCCGGGCGCTGAGTGCCGATATCAATATTACCGCGCAGGATATCTTTAGCGGCCAGGCTGTGGGGATTGGTAATGCTGAGGATTTAAATGCCTACAGCACGCCGGGGCTGTATTACCAGCCTGCGAACGCTCAGGCACAAACTGGCAAAAACTACCCTGAGACTGCTGCAGGCTCACTTGAGGTTTATAAACATGCAGGTATTACGCAGATTTACCGTATCTATAACAGTTCTCGCGCCTACATCCGCTCGTTATATAGCGGAACGTGGTCAGCTTGGATAAAGCAGTATGACGCGGCCAATAAACCCACTCCTGCAGATATAGGCGCACTAGCCAGTAATGGTAACGCAGTATCAGCCACTAAATTACAGACGTCACGCACGATTGGTGGCGTATCCTTTGACGGAACGGCGAACATTAATTTGCCGGGGGTGAATGCCGGCGGGAACCAGAGCACGACAGGTAATGCGGCCACTGCAACCAAACTACAGACCGCGCGCACGATTGGTGGCGTTGCCTTTGACGGAACGGCGAACATTAATTTGCCGGGGGTGAATACTGGCGGGAACCAGAGCACGACAGGTAATGCAGCCAGTGCAACCAAATTACAAACCGCACGCACTATTGCAGGCGTGTCATTTAACGGCACGGCAAATATCGCGATCCCTGCAGGTAATGTAGGCGCTTACACGAAAGCTGAATGTGATGCGCGATATGGGGTTATTAATGGTATCCGCCGGGGTGGTCAACAAATCAGAAACCCGACTGATACGTGGTTTGATAACTGGGAATCACCTGCAGGCTGCGTAGTCACAGGAATTCAAATGAACGGCAGAAGTGATGGCCGCAAGCTCGGCGTTTATTTCCGTCAAATGCAGTATCTGAATAAACAAACTGGCGCATGGGTTAACCTTGGGGATTAGATATGGATACGTTTATTAATCCAGTTATTTATAAATATGAACATGCTGAAATAAACGGCGTAATGCGTACCGGACTCTATTTTCAGGATGTGCATGGCCGGGACTGGTATGAAACCTTAACGGGCTGGAAAGGCGCGGTCTCTCTGGATGATGACGGGATTGTCATCGCTTATGAAAAGGATGTTTCGTATATGGGTATGGAGGAGGGGCGCGATGTCTACGAGGTCGATCCCCTGAACGTGCCAGATGATGTGTCAGGGAATTTCAAATACGTGGACGGCGTTTTTTATGATATCCGGCCTGATGCGGCAACGCTTGCTGAACAAACACAAAAGCAGCTCATTGAGGATGCGGGGCTTGCCATTTCCGTTCTGCAGGGTGCCGTCGATGAGTCGATGGCTACTGATGCTGAAAAGGCCAGTTTATCGGCGTGGAAGAGATACCGGGTATTACTATACAGGGTTGATACCAGTAAGCCCGAAGACATTGCATGGCCTGAGCCACCCTCGAAAAGCTAATAAAAAACCCGCGTTAAGCGGGTTTAGTCGTAGGGGCATTCTTCATAGTCATTTTCTGTTTCATCACCGGCAAACAGCCTGAGCCAGCAAAAGCCAAAGAAACACCATGCAGCCAGACCACCAACAACCCAGAGTAAAATTGTCATTCTCGCTCCCTCGTTAATGGCGCAACGATAGCGACAATACCCACTCATTGATAATGGTTATCAGCGATCAATTAACCGTTGTTGATCGCTGATAACGATCAACAACCCTTTCCTCACACGGCAACCGGTCACTGCGCGTTGTGCTGTCACTTCCCCAACGGCCTTTCGTTTCTCACTCCTCACACACAGCAGAAAATAGTTGCACCCCTTCACCACGGAGTTAAACGGATGAGCGACTATCATCACGGCGTCGAGGTCATCGAGATTAACGATGGCACGCGCACCATTTCCACCGTTTCTACAGCCATCATCGGCATGGTCTGCACGGCCAGCGATGCTGACGACTCAACATTCCCGCTTAATGAGCCGGTGCTGATTACCAGCGTGCAAAACGCTATCGGTAAGGCCGGTAAACTTGGCACCCTGTCAAAATCCCTGCAGGCCATTGCCGACCAGTGCAAGCCGGTCGTTGTGGTTGTGCGCGTTGCCGAAGGTATCGACGACCCGGAAAACCCGGAAGCGGCGCAGAAAGAGACCATTTCCAACATCATCGGCACGACTGACGAAAACGGCAAATACACCGGGCTTAAAGCGCTGCTGGCTGCAAAAACCGTCACCGGCGTTAAACCGCGCATTCTCGGCGTGCCGGGGCTGGATCCTCAGGAAGTGGCGACCGCGCTCGCGGCAACCTGTCAGAGCCTGCGCGCGTTTGGCTATATCAGCGCATGGGGCTGCAAGACCATTTCTGAAGCCATTGCCTACCGCGAGAATTTTAGCCAGCGCGAGCTGATGGTCATTCACCCTGATTTTCTGGCATGGGACACCACGGCGAACGATACCGATATTGCTTGGGCGACCGCCCGAGCGCTCGGCCTGCGTGCCAAAATCGACCAGGAGACCGGCTGGCACAAAACGCTCTCTAACGTCGGCGTGAATGGCGTCACCGGCGTCAGCGCCTCGGTCTCGTGGGATTTGCAGGAGAAAGCCACCGACGCAAATCTCCTTAATCAGGCCGGTGTCACCACGCTTATTCGTAACGACGGCTTTAAATTCTGGGGCAACCGTACCTGCTCAGATGACCCGCTTTTCCTGTTTGAAAACTACACCCGCACGGCGCAGGTACTTGCCGACACGATGGCGGAGGCGCACGCGTGGGCGATTGATAAACCCGTCACCGCAACGCTTATCCGCGACATCGTCGCCGGTATGAATGCGAAATTCCGCGAGCTGAAAAACAACGGCTATATCGTTGACGGCTCCTGCTGGTACGACCCGGAGTCAAACAGCGTGGAAACGCTCAAGGCGGGGAAACTGTATATCGATTACGACTACACCCCCGTCCCGCCGCTGGAAAACCTGACCCTGCGGCAGCGCATCACCGATACCTATCTGGCGAACCTGTCAGACTCGGTCAACAGCTAAGGAGCTCAGAGCATGGCGTTACCACGCAAACTGAAATACCTGAACATGTTTAACGACGGTCTCAGCTACATGGGCGTCGTTGAATCCGTCACCCTGCCAAAACTGACCCGAAAGCTTGAGAAATACCGTGGCGGCGGTATGCCGGGCTCGGTCTCCGTCGACCTCGGCCTCGATGATGACGCGCTGTCGCTTGAGTGGACGCTCGGCGGTCTGCCTGATATCGAGCTGTGGGCGCAGTACGCGTCACCGGGTGCGGATAGCGTGCCGCTGCGTTTTACCGGCTCATACCAGCGCGATGACACCGGCACAATTTCTGCCGTTGAGGTGGTCATGCGTGGCCGTCATAAAGAGTATGACGGCGGCGAAAACAAACAGGGCGAAAGCGGCACGACCAAAATCTCGACCGAGTGCACTTACTACCAGCTCACGATTGACGGGAAAGAGGTCATCGAGATTGACGTCATCAATATGGTGATGAAAGTCGACGGTGTCGACCGTCTGGCGGAACACCGTAAGGCCATCGGCCTGTAACCCCTTAACCGGTCAATCAGGCTGGCCGGTCACTTAACTTTGACGAGACTAACATCATGGAAAACATCAACGAAACCGAAAACTCAAACATTGTGATCCTCGATAACCCCATCATGCGCGGTGAGCAGAAAATCGAACAGGTGACCGTCACAAAACCCAACGCGGGAACCCTGCGCGGTGTGAGTCTGGCCTCGCTGGCAAATTCTGACGTCGATGCGCTGATTAAGGTGCTGCCGCGCATGACGTACCCGGCACTCACCGAGCATGAGGTCACGCGTCTGGAAGCATCAGACCTGATTTTGTTCGCCGGTAAGGTGGTTGGTTTTTTATCGCCATCTTCGGCTCGCTGACGTTCCCCGATAACCTGTCGGTCGATGACCTGATGGCGGATATCGCGGTGATTTTTCACTGGCCGCCATCAGAGCTTTATTCCCTGAGCGTGACCGATCTCATCACATGGCGCGATAAGGCGCTGCAGCGAAGCGGAAACCACCATGAGCAATAACGTCAGACTTGAGGTGCTGCTTAACGCAGTAGACCGGGCAAGCCGACCGCTCAAAGCTATCCAGAACGCCAGTAAATCCCTTGCTGGCGATATCCGCACTTCTCAAAACACCCTGCGAGATCTGAATGCGCAGGCGTCCCGAATTGACGGATTCAGGAAAGCGAGCGCACAGCTTGCCGTGACCGGTCAGTCGCTTAACAAAGCGAAACAGGAGGCCGCAGCGCTGGCCGTCCACTTTAAAAACACCGAAAACCCCACTAACGCGCAGGCGCGCGCGATGGAGGCGGCAAAGAAATCCGCCGTTGACCTGCAGCTCAAATATAACGGGCTCAGGCAGTCGGTACAGCGCCAGCGCACCGAGCTCGCGCAGGCTGGCATAAACACCCGCACGCTGTCGGCGGATGAGCGCCGTCTGAAATCCAGCATCAGCGAAACAACCGCGCAGCTTAACCGGCAACGTGATGCACTGGCGCGCGTCAGTCAGCAACAGGCCAGACTCAGCGCGGTAAAAAGCCGATATGAATCCGGGCAACAGCTCGCCGCAGGTGCACGTAATGCCGGGATGGTGGGCGTCGGGGTGGCGACCGCCGGGCTTTATGGTGCGTCACGCTTTATTGCGCCGGGTATCGGTTTTGACAAGCAGATGTCAGGCACGCAGGCGATCCTCGGGCTAGATAAGGGCGACGATAAGCTCGCGGCCATTCGTCAACAGGCGCGTGATATCGGTGCGACAACCGCCTTTTCGCCGGGTGATGTAGCGCGCACGCAGACCACGCTCGCACGCTCGGGCTATAACGCCGATGACGTGCTGGCTGCGACCGGTTCGACCGTAAACCTCAGCCTCGCGGCCGACGTGGATATCGCAGAAGCCGCCGACATTATCACTAACATGCAGTCGGCATTTAACCTGCCGACCACCGAGATTGAGCGTGTCGCGGATGTGATGACGAAAGGCTTTACGTCATCAAACACCGGCCTCGTCGAGCTGGGCGAGGCGATGAAATATGTCTCGCCAATTGCTGAGGCTGCAGGTGCGAGCATCGAAGACACGACCGCCATGCTCGGCATTCTGGCGGATAACGGGATTAAAGGCTCAATGGCCGGTACGGGCGCGAGTGCCATTTTCAACCGTCTGCAGGCTCCTATGGGTAAGGCCGTTGAGGCCATTTCTGAATTAGGCGTGAAAACCCGCGACGGCAAAGGGAACATGCTGCCGGTCGAGAAAATCCTCAAAGATATTCACAAGTCCTTTGCGAAAAACAAGCTCGGTACGGCGGAGCAGGGCGAATATCTGAAAGTCATCTTTGGTGAGGAGGCCATGAAGGGGGCGATTAAACTCGTCGCCGCTGCCGGTGATGGCTCGCTCGATAACAAGCGTCAGCAAATCAGGGATTCAAAAGGTACGACCGAGCGTATTGCGAAAATCCAGACGGACAACCTCGACGGCGATCTGAAAAACCTTCAGTCAGCATGGGAAGACCTGCAGATTGAGGTGTTCGAAAAAGAAGATTCAGCACTGCGCCGCCTGACGGTTTCCGCGACCAACTGGCTCGGCAAGGTGGCTGCATGGGCTAAAGCGAATCCAGAACTGACGCAAACCCTGTTTAACCTTGTCGCCGGTGGGCTGGCGCTGGTTGGGGTGCTCGGCGGGATTGGTCTGATTGCATGGCCTGTCATCGCAGGAATAAACGCGATTATCGCTGCTGCTGGCATGCTGAGCGTCGTTTTCACTACTGCCGGAAGTGCCATTGTCGCGGCATTAGGGGCAATCAGTCTGCCGGTGGTCGCGGTGGTCGCTGCCGTGGTGGCCGGTGCGCTGCTCATCCGTAAATACTGGGAGCCCATCAGCGCATTCTTCTCGGGCGTGGTGGAGGGGCTTAAAGCGGCCTTTGCGCCGGTGGCTGAAATCTTCTCGCCGCTCGCGCCGGTGTTTGATTCCATCATCGAAAAACTGCGCGGGGTCTGGCAGTGGTTCACTAACCTGATAGCGCCGGTTAAAGCAACGCAGGAAACGCTCGACCGCTGCAAAAATGTCGGAGTGGCGTTTGGTAAAGCGCTGGCCGATGCGCTGATGTTACCGCTCAAAAGCTTTAATACCTTGCGCACCGGCGTTAACTGGCTGCTGGAAAAGCTCGGGGTTATCAATAAAGAATCGAGCGATCTCGACCAGAAGGCCGCAAAAGCTAATGCCGCCACCGGGTCGCAAAATGGGTCTTATATCCCGGCAACGTCTGTCTATGGGGGTTATCAGGCATATCAGCCGGTGACGGCTCCTGCTGGCCGCTCTTACATCGACCAGAGCAAGCGGGAATACAACATTAATCTGCCGGGCGGCGTTGCGCCGGGAACTGACCTCGACCGACAGCTTCGTGAGGCTGTCGAAAAACTCGATCGGGAAGAAAGAGCGCGCCAGCGCTCAAGTATGCGCCATGACGGATGAGGGCTAAAGCATGTTAATGGTACTGGGTTTATTTGTATTTGAGCGCCGCACGCTGCCGCATCAGTCGATGCAGTATTCGAAGGATTACCGCTGGGCGTCAAATGACCGCATCGGCAAACCACCGGCCTATCAGTTTCTCGGGGAGGGGGAAACCTCGCGCACGCTCTCGGGCGTGCTCTACCCCGAAATCACCGGCGGTCGCCTTTCACTGACCGCCATCGAGCTGATGGCCGACGAAGGCAGGGCGTGGCCGCTGATTGACGGAACGGGCATGATCCACGGCATGTATGTCATCGATAAAGTGACCCACACCCACAGCGAATTATTCAGCGACGGCGCGGCCAGAAAAATCGAGTTTAGCCTCTCGCTGAAACGGGTCGATGAGTCGCTCGCGGCAATTTACGGCGACCTGAAAACGCAGGCCGACAATCTGATGACGTCTGCCGGTAACTGGCTGGGAGGGCTTGCGGGATGATTACGGGTATGAATATTCAGGCCGGTGCAAAGATTGCCCCGGCGTTTATGCTCAAGCAGGATAACGAAGATATTACGCAGGATTTCAGCGACAGGCTAATCAGCCTGACCATGACGGACAATCGCGGATTCGAGGCCGACCAGCTCGATATCGAGCTCGATGATACCGACGGGCAAATCGCTATGCCTCCGCGCGGCGCAACGTTAACGCTGTGGCTGGGCTGGCAGGATAGCGCCCTGATAAAAAAAGGCACCTTTACGGTAGATGAAATCGAGCATCGTGGCGCGCCAGATACGCTGACCATCCGGGGGCGCAGCGTTGATTTTCGCGGGTCGCTGAACTCACGCCGGGAACAGTCATGGCACGACACCACAATCGGGGTAATTGTTGAGACTATCGCAGCGCGCAATAAGCTTGAGGCCATCGTGGTCGATACGCTGAAAGCGATCCCCGTCCATCATATTGACCAGACCCAGGAATCCGACGCGGTGTTTCTGTCCCGTCTGGCTGACCTTAACGGTGCGGCGGTTTCTTTAAAAGCGGGAAAACTTCTGCTACTAAAAGCCGGTAGCGGCAGGACGGCCAGCGGCAAGCCCATCCCGCAGTTGACGATCGAACGCGGCGACGGCGACCGCCATCAATTTGCGATTGCTGACCGGGAAGCCTACACCGGCGTAACGGCAAAATGGCTGCACACCAAAGACCCGAAACCGCAAAAGCAAAAGGTGAAGCTCAAACGCAAGCCAAAGATACAGCACCTGCGCGCGCTGCAGCATCCGAAAGCGACCAAAACCACTGCAAAGGTAAAAGCCAAAAAAGAGCAGGAAGCCCGCGAGAGTGAGTATATGGCCGGTGAGTCTGACAACGTGCTGGAGCTGACAACCATATACGCGACAAAGGCGCAGGCCATGCGAGCCGCTCAGGCAAAGTGGGACAAGCTGCAGCGCGGCGTCGCGGAGTTTTCAATCTCGCTGGCTTTTGGCAGGGCTGATTTATTTCCTGAAACGCCGGTTGTGGTGAAAGGCTTTAAGCGCGTTATAGACGAGCAGGCTTGGATAATCAGCCGGGTGGTGCATAACCTCAACGGGAACGGCTACACGACGGGCTTAGAGCTTGAGGTTAAGGTTTCGGATGTAGAGTACGAAAGCGAAGAGTTAACGCAATGAAATGTTTTTAACTATTTGTTATTTAACGATAAAATTAGTAAAATTGTAGCATCGGAAATTAAATGAGGTGCTCGACATGTTTCACTGTCCAAAATGCCATTTCGCCGCTCACGCCCGCACAAGCCGCTATTTTACTGACACGACCAAAGAGCGGTATCACCAGTGCACAAACATCAACTGCAGCGCGACATTTGTGACCACTGAGACGGTCGAGCGCTTTATCGTATCGCCGGGGGTAGTAGTACCAGCGGCACCGCACCCAACAACGTCAGGACAGCAGCAAATGCAATGGCTGTAAAAAAAATAACTTCTGATTTTAAATAAGATTTTACCAGTGTATTGTGCATCTATTAATTGATGTTAACGAGAAATATTAAACGAGGTTTTTGTGAAAATTGAACTTCTGGTTTTGGTCACAAACGATGATTCTTTCTGTAATAACAAAAGAGCATTCATTGATTTTTTAAAGCTTGATTCCCTTATCTCTATAGTAGGTCAAAAGCTCACATATAGGAGAACAATAAAATCAAAATCACTAATAACCGTGAAGTTTAATGTTGAAACAAATAACATACCTTCCAATAAAGAACGGTACTTTACAGTTGCATTGGAAAATTCCGATGAGGAATTAATTGACGAGTTTTCTGAGGTTGGTGATAAAATAAAAGAAATCTGCAAAAGAATAAATCCTGAAACTGCCGTAATTAACGTACTGTGGGATGATGTAGGAAGATATTACGCGTATAAATCTTATCCGATAATAAATGAGGTTGAAAACGTAATGCGGAAATTAATTAGCAAATTCATGTTAATTAACGTTGGGATGGATTGGTCTAAACAAACAATACATCCTGATTTGGTTAAAAAAATTGAAAAGTTTGAGGGCAATGATGCATACATTAACGATTTGTATAAGCTTGATTTTATAAATCTATCGGATGTCCTTTTCCAAAAGAAAAGAGATATAGCATTGGAAGAACTTGATCGTATTCTCGCTAAAACAAGGTTTGATGATATTGATAGGGATAAAATATTAAAATACCTACCAAGATCAAATTGGGAGAAATATTTTTCGGAGTTGCTGGGTGAGAGTGCTAAAGGCCTTGAGGCAAAATGGGAGCTCCTTTATAAACTAAGGAACAAGGTTGCGCATAATCGATTTTTGACAAAAGAAGACTTTGGGCAAATAAATGGATTGGTCACTCAAGTAAAAGAAATACTTAATACTGCAATGAGCAAGTTGGGCGATATCAATTTAGATGAAGAAGACAGAAATCAAATTATAAATTCTTACCATTCTGAACATCCTTATGCTCATGCTTACTTGGCAGAAAAATCAATTACGGAATATTACATGAATAATGGTTTCGAAATTGAAAAGCCGGATTATAGAGGAAATGATGGTGCTACAGATATAATATTGCAAGGTTCAGATGGTAAAGTTGCAGTTGAAATAAAGAGTTTCTCAGCACGAGGGTTTATGCTCTCGATGGGCTTGCGCTTGGAAAGTGCAGTTATGCAAGTTGAAAAATATATGCAAAAAGCAAGTATTGAAAAAGGTATGGTAATAATTGCTGTCAGAGGTGAGGTAGATGAAATGATGACATCTAAAATCCTACGCCGGTTAAACGCAATCAGAGATAGAATAAATCCTGATATTACTATAAATATTGGTACTATTAATGAGTTTGATGATTTTGAGATGCTGGAAATTTAATGGTATTTGAGGTAATAAATGAAGGATGGCTCATGTAGACGATTGTCTACAATAATTTAAGTAGACGGAACCTCTCATTCAAGAGGCTCCTTGTATTGATGTGGTCGATATGTGGACGTAGTATAAAATAAATCCCTTTATTTCATTGAGTTGAAGTCTTTAAAAAAGCTCCTGAGGGAGCCTTTTTAATATCATTGACACGGCCCCGTCATTTAGTTGTATAGTACAACTAAATGACGGAGAAAATAATGCATACTGAACCCCCTGTAGTTAGCGACATTCGCGTTGCGTCACGTCTGATGGTCAGAGAGCTGGGCTTTATGGCCTCCACGCTGGCCTCTACGCATTACTCGCCCTCGGCCGTACACACCCTCGTGGAAATTGAGCTGCATAAGGAGATGACCGCAGGTCAGCTGGTGCAACTGTTGGGTCTGGAAAAATCCAGCGTCAGCCGGATGCTGTCGCGCCTTATTTCTGCAGGCGAACTGGAGGAGGGTGTTTCTGCGCAAGATGCCAGGGCCAAAAGTCTCCGGCTGACTGCAAAGGGGCGCAAGACCGTTGAGCAGATTAATGCCTACGGGAGTGAACGGGTCATTTCAGCGATACAATCACTGGATCCCATACAGCAGGAAACCATCTCTCAGGGACTGTCGCTCTACGCCAACGCGCTGCTGGCCTGCCGGGAGAGCGGCGCTGAGCACCAGCCTACGGCACCTGTGATTGTCGCAGGCTACCGTCCCGGCATGATTGGCCGCATCGCGGAAATGCACGGCAGTTATTATGCACGCGAGCATAACTTTGGCAGCTTCTTCGAAGCCAAAGTTGCTGCGGGGCTTGCTGAATTTAGCGGACGCCTCGAGAAGCCGTGCAACCAGGTTTGGCTGGCTGTGATGAACGGCAGAATTGTAGGATCTGTCGCCATCGATGGCGAGGATTTAGAGCCGGGTGAGGCGCATCTGCGCTGGTTTATTCTGGACGATGGCTGCCGGGGTCATGGGGTTGGCAAAAAACTGTTGAGCGAGGCCATGACGTTTTGCGACAGCGAAGGCTTTTCTGCCGTGCATCTCTGGACGTTCAATAAATTGACCGCTGCCCGACGCCTGTACGAATCCTTTGGCTTTACGCTAGCGAAAGAGTGGGAGGGCGATCAGTGGGGCAGTCGTATCATTGAGCAGCAGTTCACCCGGTTCAAACAGGTTTAGCGGTGCGATAAAAAAGGCTCCTTGCGGAGCCTTGAGGCATCAAAAGACTTTTTTGTACGGGCGCACCGTGACTTTTTCGTACACACCGGCAGCCACATACGGATCGGCGTCAGCCCAGGCGGTTGCCGCTTCCAGAGATTCAAACTCGGCAATGACCGTCGAGCCAGAAAAACCCGCGGCGCCAGGATCGTTGCTGTCTACCGCAGGCATAG
>Ga0209370_1000803_pt1 | contig 34300 bp, 19 predicted proteins | sample AgamicAtPrz_FD_187164 | JGI IMG/M metagenome (GOLD analysis project Ga0209370, IMG submission 187164) | Agave microbial communities from Guanajuato, Mexico - At.P.rz (SPAdes) (version 2) | ecosystem: Host-associated > Plants > Phyllosphere > Phylloplane/Leaf | place: Guanajuato, Mexico...
CGGTGCTGCGCGGCGAGACCTGCTGCATCATGAACCAGGTGCAGACCGTGCTGAGCCACTACAAGGCCGGCAAGGTGCGCCTGCTGGGCGTGACCACGGCCAAGCCCGTGGAAGCCGTCAAGGAAGTGCCCACCATTGCCGCCAGCGGCCTGCCGGGCACCAAGGGCTTCAACAGCTCCATCTGGTTCGGCATCTTCGCGCCCAAGGGCACGGACCCGGTGATCATCAAGAAGCTCAACCTGGCGGTCAACGACGTGCTCAAGCAGCCCGAGGTGCGCGAGCGCTTTGTCTCCCAGGGCAACACCATCCGCGAAGAGACACCCGAGCAGTTCAAGAAGACCGTGCATGAAGATCGCATCAAATGGGCCAAGGTGGTCAAGGATGCCAAAATCAGTATTGACTAACACCCCTGAGCGGCCCTGCCGCTTCCCCCTCTCTCTACGCGCTACGCGCTAAGGGAGAGGAACGACGCCCTCGGTGCGGGGCGGCGGGGCCGCCCAGGCCCTTCCTCGGTGTCTCTCGCTTGGTCCTGCTTCGAGTTCAAGCAGTGTTAAGTTATCGGTGTTTGTTTGATGCGTCTGCGGCTCAAGCCTCAGGCGCTTTTGGGTTTTAGCTATGTCAATTTCACCTTCTACGACAGCCGCCACATCGGGGCTGGCAACGCTGGAAGAACGCCTGCGTGACGACTTCGTCACTCTGGGCTGGCCTGCCAAGGCCTGGATTCCCCCTTCCACGCGCAAGGGACTGCCGGTGCATGACGTGCTCGTCATCGGCGCCGGCCAGGCCGGTCTTGCGCTCAGCATGGCACTGCAGCAGGTCGGCATCAAGCCTGTACTGCTAGACAGGTCCGCGCCGGACTTCGAAGGCCCATGGGCCACCACGGCACGCATGGAAACCCTGCGCTCGCCCAAGGAGCTGACCGGCCCCGCCATGGGAGTTGCAGCCCTGTCCTTCCGGGCCTGGTTCATCGCCCAGTTCGGTCTGGATGCCTGGACGGCACTGGACAAGATTCCGCGCCTGCAGTGGATGGACTATCTGCGCTGGTACCGCCGCGTGACCAACGCCGATGTGCGCAACGGCCATGAAGTCGTTGCAGTGCGCCCGCAGGCCGATGGCGTGGTGGAAGTCGATGTCAGGGCCAATGGCGTGATCGCCACCTGGCAGACCCGCCGCCTGGTGCTGGCCACGGGCCGCGACGGCCTGGGCGGCGCAACGGTTCCCGCCTTCATGCGGGGCGTGGACAGGAAATTCTGGGCCCATTCCTCCGACGCCATGGACTACGCCACGCTGGCCGGCAAGCATGTGGGCGTGGTCGGTGCCGGGGCTTCGGCCATGGACAGCGCCGCAACAGCTCTCGAAAACGGCGCGGCCAGCGTGGACATGCTGATCCGCCGCCCGCAGCTGCCGCTGATCAACAAGTCCAAGGGCTCGGGCGTGCCCGGTCTGACCCACGGCCAGTATCTGCTGCCCGATGCATGGAAATGGCGCATCCGCCACTACATCAACGCCCAGCAGGTGCCACCCCCACACGGCAGCACGCTGCGCGTCTCGCGCCATGACAACGCCTTCTTCCACCTGGGCTGCGCGGTGCAGAGCGTGGAAAAAGCGGGCGACAAGCTGCAGGTGCAGACCTCGGCCGGCGTGTTCGTGCTGGACTTTCTCATCGTCTCCACGGGCTTTGCCATCGACTGGAGCCTGCGTCCCGAGTTTGCCGACATCGCGCCGCACGTGAAGCTGTGGAACAGCCGCTTCACACCCGAGGCCGCCGATGAGGATGCCGAGCTGTCGGCATCGCCCGATCTGGGGCCGCTGTTCGAATTCCAGGGCGAGCTACCCGGTCTCGACCGGATCCACTGCTTCTGCTACCCCGCTGCGCTCTCGCACGGCACGGTGTCGGGCGATATTCCCGCCATCAGCGACGGAGCACGCAAACTCGCACAAGGTCTGGCCTCGCTGTTCTATCTGAACGATATCGAGCAGCACTTCGACAAGCTCAAGGCCTATGCCGAGCCCGAGCTGGACGGCACGGAATGGACCGCAGCCGACAGCGCTGCGCGAATCCGGCAGCTGCAACCCTAAATCACGAGACTTCGCATGACAGACACCATCGACCGACTGGCCGGCCTCGAGCAAGGCAGCCCCACATTCACCACCCGCCACGAGCGCGAAAAGGTCGCTCTGGCCACCCAGGCTTGCGAAGACCTGCTGCTGGGCAATCAGCTGGACAGCGAGCTGACCCAGGCCGAGCGCCTGGTGCTGGCCGCCGAGCAGACCCGCGTCAGCGGCGTGAGCACGCTGGAAGCCGAATACCGCAGCCGCGCCGAGGCCCTGGGCCAAGCCATCACGCCCGAGCTGCGCGCCATCCTCGACCAGCCCGGCACCCAGACCGGCAATGCACGCCTCGATGCCATGCTGCACTTTGTGCGCACACTGGCCCTGAACCCGGCCCAGAGCGATCAGGCCGCGCTGCTAGCCATTCCGGCCGCCGGCCTGTCGCTCAACGACACCGTGCTGCTGGCCCAGCTGATCGGCTTTGTGGCCTATCAGGCCCGCCTGTTGGCGGGCGTGAAGGCCATGGGCGAGCTGGGCGGCGTGACCGAAGCGCCTGCCGCCCAGCCTGTCGATGCTGCACCCTTTGTCCACCCCGCCAACCTGCCGCCGCCCGGCGAGCCGCTGCGCCGCAACGGCTTCACCAGCGAGACGCTGGACTGGAAGGCCTGGCTGCAGGTGCTGGACCCCGGCACCGCCACGCCCGAGCAGCAGCATGTACTGGAAGTCAGCCACCCCAAGGCCAAGAGCATGGACTTCTACCTGCTGCTGGCCCGCCAGCCCCAGGTGCTGCTGGAGCGCTCCCAGGCCTTCAACGCCATCATGTATGCGCCCGGCGGCCTTTCCCGCGCCGAGCGTGAAGTGGCAGCCACGGCCGTCTCTCGCTCCAACGGCTGCGTGTACTGCGCATCGGTGCACGCTCAGCGCTTCGAGCAACTGGCCAAGCGCAACGATGTGATGGCCCAGCTGTTTGACGAGCCCGACACTGCCGGCACCAATGCCCGCGAGCGCGCCATCATCCAGGCTTCGCTGACACTGACGCGTGCGCCGGGCAGCTTTGGTAAACACAATCTGCAGCCGCTGCGTGATGCAGGTCTGTCCGATCTGGAAATCCTGGACATGCTGCACTCGGCCGCACTGTTCGGCTGGGCCAATCGCCTGATGCTGAATCTGGGTGTGGAACTGTATTCCACCCCCTGAGCGGCCCCGCCGCTTCCCCCTCTCTGCTTCGCGGAGGGGGACGATGCCATCGCCGCGACGCGGCTCTTGCTCGGCATCGCTGATTTCAGGCCGCGCCAGTTTTTGGGGCGGCTTTCTTTTTTGATAGCTGCTTACGCTGGTTAATTCATGACCTCAGAGCCAATTGAGTTTGAAAACCATTTGAATCAAGTGCTAGCAGCTATCAAATTTCAGGCTATTTGCCGGTAAACACCGTCAGCACGCCGGCCAGCTGATGTACATGTGCATCCATCAGCTGGGCCTCGGCCACCAGACCGATCAGGGGCACCGGCCCCAGCGCATGGCGCAGCAGCTTGAGCTCGGCATCGACGCCGCCAAACAGCTCGCTGCCCCGCCCCTTGCTGCTCACATAGATGGCACCGCGTACATGCTGCGGCACGGCCGCCTCGGCCATGGTTTCGGGGCCGGCATCGGCAAAATCGGGCTGCAGCGCATCCTTGAGGGCCGCGCCCATCTGCATCAGCTCATGGCGAGCCGCACTGCTCTGGCGCTGGCAGAAGATCACCGTGTGCTCGGCCTCCACGGGCGACGACAGCGCAATGCCCTGGCGCACCGGATCCAGCCCCACGATATGCAGCACCTGGGCCTCGTCGGTCAGCGCACCGCGCTCCAGACCCCGGCCCAGCGGTGCGATCGCCGCCTGGGTCTTGCGCAGCTGGGACAACGCAGCCTGCCAGCCGCCGCCGGCGCTGGGGCTGGCTTCCACATCCAGCATTTGCAGCAGTCGGGGCAAGGCGGGCTCACCTTCGAGCTCCAGCACCACCGGGCCCCTGGCCTCGGTAATCTCCAATCCCGCGCCCAAGGGCGCACACCCCTGGGCCAGCCTGGAGATGCAGGCCACGTCGGCATCGAAGGCCACCCCCGAAAAGCCGGCATGAAAGATGCCGACGCTGGCCTGGGCACGCAAGCGGGGCAGGTCTTCGGCGCGGCAGGCAAACTGCATGCCCTGCTCGTTGCTGAGCGCCCCGAACAGGTTTCCCGAGCTGATGCGCTCGGACAGCTCCAGCAAAAGCTCTGCCAGATCGGGCTGGTCAATGCTGGAGTGGACCAGGGCCGAATGGGCTTCGAATCCGGCTTCGGCGCCGCTTTGCGCCAGCGGTGCCACACCAGAGTAGACGCGGTAATGGGCGGCCGGCAGGTCCAGCAGCATCACCGCCAGCGAGGAGCTTTCGGAATACTCGTGCTCCATGGCCAGCACGGCATGGCCGGAGCTGCCCACCCAGTCGGTCACCTGGGGCAGCTCGCGCGCCAGCAGTGCCAACAATTGCTGTGCATGGGGCACCAGGCCCTGGGCGATATAGATCAGACCCAGGCGGTGCGGCTGCAGCGACTGGCGCAGCAGTTGCTCGCGCAGTTGCAGCACGACTTGCTCTGCCGCAGCGCGCCAGTCTTCATGAGCGGCATGAGCGACGGGAAACAATGACATAAGCCCTCCTGTTCTTGCTGGGGCGTGGATGCCTTGCAAGCACGATTTTCCACCCTGGGCGCAACGGCTTGCTCAGGGCTTGCGCGAATTGGGAGAAGCTTTACCTGCCGTCTTCCTGGCCGGTGGCTGCTTGGCCGCCGTTTTTTTGGCGGCTGCCGTCTTGCTGGCTGGCGCCTTGGACTGGCTGCTCTTGGCCGCAGCCTTGCGTGCAGGCTTGGGTTCGGCAGTCGCGGCACTCTTTGCCGCATTCTTTTCCGCAGTTTTCGCCGCAGCTGCAGTGCCAAAGCCGCCAGCCTGTGCCATCACCTTTTCCATGGTGGATTTGGCAAAGCCGCTGGCCATCTCGGTTGCGCGCTGGGCAGCAGCCAGGGTCTCGGGAGGAACGGGTTCGGCCATGGCCTTGGCGGCAATCTGCTGGAACTGCTGGGTCAGCGCGCCCCACCATTGCATGGCCTGGCTCAAGCCGGGCTGAGAAGGCGGCTCGGCCTGGGCCTGGGCCTTGGCATCCGCCTCGGTGGTTGCGGGCTCTGCCTCGGGCTCCGGCACTGGCGCCGCTGATGGCTCTGCGGCTGCCGTCCTGGCCGAGGCGCTGCCCATGGGCCAGCCGGCATTGCCGGTCGCAGCGGGCTCGGCCGGCGCTGCACCGGGGAAAGGAAAGGACTTGGCCAGCTCGCTCATGCTGACATTCATGTCCTTGAGCGTGGACAGCGTCATGCGCTGCACTTCCAGCGCCTGGATGGTGGCGGCCAGGGCGCGGCTGTTTTGCTCCAGCCAGAACTGCACGGCCTTGAGCTCGGCAATGCGCTTGTCCACCTCCTCCACGCTCACCGTGGGGGCCACCCATTGGGGCACGCGGCCCATGGGATTGGCCGCAGCGCCAGCGCTCTGCGCCAGCCCCTGCAAAAAGTCAAAGCCGGGAATGAACTTGCCGAAACCAAATGCCGATGCGTCACCGCTCATAGTGCTCTCCGCTGCAGGGATGGATGCCAGAATCCGCATCCGGACAGGGCCGGACGCGGAACTAGCTTACTGCACTTGCGATGTTTGCTGCAAACAAGGGAGCAGGCTGCGGGCCTGGCTCATGGCCTCAATGCTGATGCCCGCCATGGCCCATGTGCTGATTCCCCGCTCCGGCAGCCGCTGGGGCCGTCGCGCGCACCGGCAGCTGCAGGCTCAGGCGCGAGAGGGCGCCCTTGGCATCCTTGAACACCAGAGTCACGGGCACCTGGCTGTCCTTGACCAGCGGAGCCTTGAGCTGCTGCAGCATCAGGTGATAGCCGCCGGGCTTGAGATCCACTGCCACGCCCTGGGGCAGATCCAGGGCCTCGATGGCGCGCATGCGCATCACGTCGCCCTCCATCTTCATTTCGTGCACCTCGGCCACGGCGGCTGCCGTGGTTTCCACGCCCACGAGCTTGAGCGGCTCCTGGGCCGTCAGGCGCATAAAGGCCCCCGAGGCCTGCTGACCCGCCACGCTGGCGCGGGCCCAGGCGTTCTCGACCTTGACATGGGCGGCATCGGCATGGGCCCAGGCGGCCCCCGAAACCAGCAACGAAGCGACCAGCGAACCCAGGGCCATCACGGTAAAACGACGCGTATTCATGAAACCATCTCCATTCAAATTCAGTCTGGACTTACGCAGACAAGGAGGCATCAGGATGCCCTCCTTGAAACCAAGCCCTTGCCTGGGCCTGATTTGCGCAAGTCGTGTCAATCTCAAATCGAACTGAAGCGCTTGACCATCAAGCGCCTTCAGCTATGTTTTTCAAGGCGTCAAAGGGCGGCGCACGTACGGGCGGCAGGGTAGAGACAAAAGCTCTGTGTGCGACCTCGGCCCAGGGCCGGGCATCGAGAACGGCGCGATGACTGCCCGGGCCTGGCTGCTGCGCGGGCGGCGGTGCCAGCAGCGGCAGGCACAGTGCGCAATCCAGTCCATGCGGGGTGGCAGCATCGTCGCTGGCGGGGCTGGGCACCCAATGGGTGCTGCCGCTGGCCGTGCACACCGCCTCCCAGCCGGCAGGCGGCGTGGCGCGCGCCAAGGGCGTGAGCATGCTGACCAGCAAAACGCAAAACCACGCACCCAGCGCCCAGCGCGCCATAAAGGCTGCCGGTTGCTGCCGAGGAGGGTGTGCGTGCCAATGCATGGGGCGATTGTAGGAGCGGGACCGCTATCCGGTTGGCGACGCAGGGCTTGCACCACTTGCCTCTACGATGACTGGCCACGGATACCTATTCACAACCACCGATCAGGAGACAAGCATGCTGACTTTGTGCGGATTTTCGGCCAGCAACTACTACAACAAGGTCAAGCTGGCCTTGATGGAAAAGCAGATTCCCTTCGCCGAGGAGCTGGCGTGGCTGGGCAGCACCAATCCCGAGGAATCGCCTCTGGGCAAGGTACCGTATCTGCGCACCCAGCATGGTGCCATCAGTGAGTCCGACGCCATCATCGAATATGTGGAAGCGCTGTCCAGCAAGGTGCCGCTGCTGCCCGCTGACCCCTTTGCTGCCGCCAAGGTGCGTGAGCTTTGCGTCTATATGAACCTGCACCTGGAGCTGGTGGCGCGCAACCTCTATCCCCAGGCCTTCTTCGGCGGCAAGATCAGCGACTCCACGCGCGACAAGACCCTGGAGCAGCTGAAAAAGAACATTGCGGCCTTTGCCAAGCTGGCCCGCTTCGATACCCCGTTCATCGCGGGCGACAGCTTCACGCTGGCCGACTGCAGTGCCATCGTGCATCTGCCCCTGGTCAGCAGCGCCAGCAAGATCCTGGGCGGCAGCGATCTGCTGGCCGAGCTGCCGGTGCGCGACTATCTGGCGCGCATGAGCGAGCGCCCCACGGTGCAGAAGGTCAACGCCGATCGCAAGAGCAATACCGAAGAGCTGATGGCACGCATGCAGGCCAAGGCTGCGCGCTGATGCGGCAGGGCCTGGTCTGGCCTGGCCGGACCGGGCCCGCTGATGCTACGCTTGAGACCATCATGCAAAGCGCTTTTCATCTCGCCTATCACGTGACCGATCTCGACCAGGCCCGCCGTTTCTACGGCGGCGTGCTGGGCTGCCGCGAGGGTCGCAGCACCGACACCTGGGTCGATTTCGACTTCTTCGGCCACCAGATCTCCCTGCACCTGGGCCAGCCCTTTGCCGTGAGCAATACCGGCAAGGTCGGCAACCATATGGTGCCCATGCCCCACCTGGGCGTGATCCTGCTCAAGCCCGACTGGCTGGCCCTGGCCGAACGCCTCAAGGCCGCCGGCACGGCTTTCATTCTGGAGCCACAGGTGCGCTTCGAAGGCGAGCCCGGCGAGCAGTGGACGATGTTCTTCACCGACCCTTGCGGCAACCCGATCGAGGTCAAGGGATTCGCCAACTGGGAAGCGGTTTACGAACACTGATCTCCCCTGAGCCGCTTCGCGTCTTCTGCCGAAGAGGAACGACGACCTTGGCTGCGGGGCGGCCCTGGCTGGCCGTCTCGCGCCTGGACTGCGCCAGTGTCACAAGCTCATCACTTCGCGCCAGGCCAGAGGGGCGACCTGTATCGCAGGACTCACGCAAAACAGGTTCAGGCGGGCCGTAGTTGCATTCTTGTTTGCGCAAGCCCCATAGAGCTTTGAGCAAAATCAGCCTCCAACGCTTACCTGGATTGCGCCAGCAGCTATCAAAACAGGACCTCACCCATAGACTACCGAGCACTCTCCATGAATCCCAGCAAACCGCTGCTGCGCTGCGTGGGACTGCCCATCGCCGACACCAGCAGGCCGGGCACTTCGGCCCACAGTGAGAACGCCTTGCGCGCCCGCGTGATGCCGGTATAGACCAGCTCGCGGCTGAGCACGTTACCGCCCTGCGCGGCCAGCACCAGCGCCGTGTGCTCGAACTCCGAGCCCTGGCTCTTATGCACCGTCATGGCAAATGCGGTCTCCACATGGGCCAGGCGCGCCGTGCTGACATGGTGCAGCTGCTCGCCCTGCATGAAGTACACACGCAGCCGCGCCGGGTCGGCAAAGCTGGGCAGGGCCATGCCGATGTCGCCGTTGAACACGCCCAGTTGCGCATCGTTGCGGGTGACCATCACCGGACGGCCCATATACCATTCACCCTCCTTGCGTATGGCGCCCATGGCCTGCAGGGCCTGCTCCACCGCACGGTTCAGGCCAGCCACGCCCCAGTTGCCGTCACGCACGGCGCACAGCAGGCGGTAGCGGTCGAAGGCGGCCAGCACGGCCCTCACCCATTGCTGGTGCTCGGCCTCGCTGGCAAAGCCGCGCCCCTTGCCCTGTCCATGTTGTGCCAGCACCTGGGCATAGGCGGCATAGCTGGCCATGCCGCCACGGCCTTGTACGGCGCTGCGCACCACGGCCTCGACGTCACCGCCTTCGCGCGCCCAGAGTTCGGCATGCAGGCCAGACTGGGTTTGCGTGCGCAGCAGCGCCATCGCTGCCGGTGCATCGCCGGCATTCACGGCCTGTGCCAGCTGACCGATCGGGCCGCCAAAGCGACGGCTCTCGCGCAGCATGACGGTGTGCTGGGCCAGCGGCAAGGCCCAGGCCGGCGCCAGGTACTGCGCTGGCAGGGGCTGGCCCGTCACGCGCTCGGCATAGGCCGCAGTGTCCGGTGTGTAATTGCCCCGCTGCGCATCGCGGCACAGATCGCCGAGCACGGCACCGGCCTCCACCGATGCGAGCTGATCCTTGTCGCCCAGCAGAATCAGGCGCGCCGTGGGCGGCAGGGCCTGCAGCAGCGCGGCCATCATCTCTAGGTGGATCATGGAGGCCTCATCGACGATGAGCACGTCGACATCCAGCGGATTGCCCGCATGGTGGGCAAAGCGCCGCGTATCGGGCCTGGCACCCAGCAGTGAATGCAGGGTGCGTGCCGCCCCCATGCGCTTGACCAGCGCTTCCAGATCCAGCTCACGGCCCACGGCCTCCTTCAGCTCCAGCAGCGAGCTGTCGATGGACTGCTTGAGCCGCGCCGCAGCCTTGCCGGTTGGCGCAGCCAGCGCGACGCGCAGCTGGGTGGCATCCGGCGCCGTGGCAAACAGCAGGGCCAGCAGGCGGGCGGCCGTATAGGTCTTGCCCGTGCCCGGCCCGCCGGTAATGACGGACATGCGCCCGCGCAGCGCCAGCGCGCAAGCCAGTTTTTGCCAGTCCGGCGCCGTCGCGGCATCGACCGAGGCCGTGAAAAGCCGCGCCAGCCAGTCGCGGACCCTGGGCTCGTCAAGCGCCACCGCATCGGCCGCCGTGCGCTGGGCGATATGGGCGGCGACACTGCGCTCGTAGTCCCAATAGCGGCGCAGATACAGCAAGGGCGCAGCGCCGTCCAGCAGCACCAGCGGCTGGCCTCGGTCAGCCGCTACCGCTCCTGGCTGCACGACACGCACCACAGGGCTGCGACGCAGGGCCTGCAGCCAGTCAGCCAGCCGGTCGGGCAATTGCTCCCATAGCGATTGCTGCAGTCGCTCGGCCTCCTTGGGCCAGGCGAGAATCTGATTGGGATCGCCAGCCAGCGCCTGCAGGGGCAGGCAGCTGTGTCCGCGCCCCTCCATCTGCGCCAGCACGGCGGTAGCCACCAGCAGCGCGGGCCCGGCCTCGGCGTCCTGCGCGGCCACAAAAGCCGCCAGCGCGCTGTCCAGACGGCGCAGCAGGCCGGTATCGGCCAAGCGCTCCAGAGCGGCCAGCCAGTCCGTGGTTTCCAGCACCAGCGTGTCGCCACCGCCATCCACCGGGGTGGCAAACAGGTCCATCGTCTGCAGATCGGCTTTGCGGCGGCCCTTCATGGCTGCTCCTCCTTCGATTCTTGCTCGCAGTCGCCAAGCAGCGCCTCTAGCCCGTGCAGCAGCGCCAGCGGCGGCTCCAGCACATGCATGCCGGCGGCCTCGCCATCGAGACCGCGCAGGAAGAAATAGAGCGCGCCGCCCAGTTGTTCCCGGGGGTCGTAGGCCGCACCCAGCCGGCTTTGCAGCAGACGGTGCAGAGCCAGCAGATACAGCGCCGCCTGCACGTCATAGCGGTGCTCGAGCATGGCCTGCTCCAGCGCCCCGGGGCCATAGGCCGCAGCGTCCTGGCCCAGATGATTGGTCTTGTAGTCCAGCACCCAGTAACGGCCGCCATGGTGAAACACCAGGTCGGCAAAGCCCATCAACATGCCGTGCAGCTCGCGCTCTGGCAGCGCCGGGCGCGGCTGACCGGGCAGGATATGCCGGCGGCACAGCGCATCGATGTGCGGTGCCGACAGGCGCCGCGCCGGCAGCCAGAACTCCATCTCGGGCAACAGCGCATCACCTTCGCCCAGCTGGGCCAGCGAGACACCGAGCGGCGCCAGCGGCTGGTGCACCACGGCGCGCAGCCACTGCAGCACATCGGCGGCCTGCTCCTTGCGGCCCGCGCGCTCGCAGCGGCGCAGCAGCCGGGCCGCCAGGGGCTCGCTGTTGTCGGGATCATCCTGAGCCTGCAGCGCAAAGTCCTCTGCGGCCAGCCATTCCAGCTGGTCGTGCAAGAAATTGCCCACCACCGGGCCGCGCATGAAGCGGTGCCAGACCGCCGCATCGCTGCGCGCGCCGGCTGTCATGGGCAGGGCGGTCATGACCTCGTTGATGACGCCCAGGTCCAGCGCGGTTTCACTCGCCTCCTGGGCCTGCAGCGCACGCTCGTCCTCGGCGGGGCTTTGTGCCGCCACCGGCAGGACCGGCAGGCTGGGTGCGGCCATGGCTCGCGTCAGCGACGAAAAGCTGCCAATGCCCCAGCGGCGGTCGAACTGCGCCTCGTACACGGGCGCGGCGGCCAGGGCGGGCAATGCCTGCGCGGCCACATAGCGCGAGGGCACGGGCAGTTCGGCCGGCAGATCCACCACGGCGATTTCCGAGCAACGCTCGCTCAGGGCCTGGATGCTGGCGCGCCAGCCCGCTGCTGACTGCGAAACAGCTCCGGCCAGCAGATAGCCCGCCGCCCCCTGCTCGTTCGCACAGTTTTTGCTGCTGCCGCGCTTCATGGGGGCCAGCCCCATCCACAGCGCATGGCGCGGACGGGTCAGCGCCACATAGAGCAGGCGCAGATCCTCGCGCAGGCGCTCCTTGTCGGCCTGCGCCAGTTGCGCATCATCGTAGTCCAGCACCAGCTCGCGTGCGGGTGCGCCATCGATCTGCACGGGCAGCGAAAGATAGGCCGCCTTGCCATCCACAGGCCGGAAGCTGCCGCCAAACGGCAGGCAGACCAGCGGATACTCCAGCCCCTTGCTCTTGTGCACGGTGACGACCTTGACCAGATCGGCGTCCGATTCCAGCCGCACGATCTGAGCATCGCCGGCCGCGCCCGGGCTCTCGATCTGGGTGGCCAGCCAGCGGATCAGCGCCTGCTCGCCCTCCAGCTGGGCGCTCGCGCCTTGCAGCAGCTCGGCCAGGTGCAGATAGTTGGTCAGACGGCGCTCGCCGCCCATGTCCAGCAACCAGCGCGCCGGCAATTCAAAGCGGTACAGCGTCTGGCGCAGCATGGCCAGCACGCCCAGGCGCAGCCAGAGACTGTGCAGCTCCTTGAGCAACTCGCTGCGCGCATCGAAGGCCTCGTCATCGCTGGCCAGCCAGGCCAGCTCGTCAAACGACAGACCCATCATGGGCGTGGCCAGACCGGCGCGCACGGCCAATGCGTCCAGGGGGGCAGCCACGGCACGCAGCCACAGCAGCAGATCCTGTGCCTCGCTGCTGGCGAAGACCGAGTCCTGATCGGAGAGATAGACCGAGGCCACATTGCGCCGCGCCAGCGCGCGGCGCACGGCAGTGGCCTCCTTGCCCGTGCGCACCAGCACCGCGACATCGGCCGGGCGCAGGCGCTGCAGCGGCTGACCGCCCTCGGCAAAGCCCGTGGCACCGTCCATCAGCCACTGCACGATCTGGCTGGCGCAGAACTCCGCCCCACGGCGGCGAATGTCGTCATTGCTCAGCGGTTCATCACTGCTGCCATCCCAGGCAATGGTCAACGCTGCCATGCGCTGGCTGCCTTGCATCAGCCGCTCCTTGCGGCCATTGGCCTTGACGCTCTCGAACGGCAGCGGATTGCTCTGTCCGGCGCGGAACAGGAATGCCCCCTCGCCTTCGCGCACCTCGGCCTGCACAAACCACTGGTTGACCGCATCGACCAGCGCCTCGGTGGAGCGGAAGTTGGTGTCCAGCACATAGTGGCGGCCCTCGGTCGCCTGCCTGGCCTGCAGATAGCTGTAGATGTCCGCGCCGCGAAAGCCGTAGATGGATTGTTTGGGGTCGCCGATCAGAAGCAGTGCGCTGTCCGCGCTGTTGTCTGCCGTGCGGTAGATCTGGTCGAACAGCCGGTATTGCAGCGGCGAGGTGTCCTGGAATTCGTCAATCAGCGCCACCGGGTACTGGGCCAGGATGCCGTCGCGCAGTGCCGGGCCGCTATCGCCGGCCAGGGCGGTATCCAGGCGCTGCAACATGTCGGCAAAGCCAAAGGTGCCAGCCTGGCGCTTGAGCCACAGCAGGCGCTGCTGGACATGGACTGCAGCATGCAGGCGCAGCGCCACCTTGATCGACGGCAGCTCGGTCAACGCTTTCAGCAATTGCTCCAGCTCGGAGAATTCAGTGGGCAGCAGCAAGTCCATGGTCGAGCCCTTGAAGGCCTCGGCCATACCCTCTGGGCACAGGCGCTTGCGGGCGGAGTCGCTGAGTTCCAGAGGCTGGTTCACCGGGTCTTGCGCCCAAACGGTCAGCGCCGCAAACCAGCCTGTGTAGTAGCGAGGCTGCAGCTTTCGCTTGTCCCACAGCGCGGCGCGTCCGTCTAGTTCACCCTCGATCCAGCGCAACATGCGCTCAGCCTTGGCTTCCCAGCCATCGGCCAGCGCTTGCAGTCGCTGCGCACGCTCTGCATTTGTCTGCGTAATGCATTCGCCCAACGACCCTATACCTGCCAAAGCGGGCACGTTTTCGCGCAGCAGCGATTGCATGTCTTTGACCAGCGCATGCACATCGGGCCAGACCTGCAGAGCCGTCTCCAGCACCTCGCCGGACAGCGGGTAGCACTGCTGGCGCCAGTAATCCTGGGCAGCCTCGGTCTGACGCTGACTTTCATCGGCCTCCAGCGTTTCATCAAACAGATTGCCGCTGTCGAACGCATGCTCACGCAACATGCGCTGGCACCAGGCATCTATGGTGTGGATGGCGGCATCGTCCATGCACTGTGCAGCCATGTCCAGCCGCCAGGCAGCAGTGTCACGCTCCACTCCTTCGGCATAGGAGTTGCGCAGATCGCGCAGGAAGCTGTCGTGCGCCGCCGGTTCGGCCTCGCCGCGAAAGCATTGCACGGCCTCGATCAGGCGTGCGCGAATGCGGTCCGACAGCTCGCGCGTGGCGGCCCGCGTGAAGGTCATGACCAGAATATCGGGCGGCATCAATGCTCGGGCAAAGCCGCTCTCTGCGCCGTGGCCCAACACCAGCCGCAGATAGAGTGCGGCAATGGTCCAGGTCTTGCCTGTGCCCGCACTGGCTTCGATCAGGCGCGAACCCCAGAGCGGAAAATGCAGGGGTTGCAGCGCCTGGCTGCCGGGCTTCATGGGGTTGGCGGGCGCGCTCATGCCGGCTCTCCTGGTTGTTCGTCCTGGTCTGCACGCTGCATCAGGGGCAGGGCCTCGATCTGCACCTGCGCGGCCAGCCAGTCATGCAGCGGGCCATAGACCTGTTTGGCCAGTGCATGAAAGCGCAGATCAGCCGTCAGCGCCTCCCAGCCGGGGTAGCAGCGCGCCCAGCTGGGGTCTTCGCATTCGCCGCCCAGCATGTAGCCGCCCTCGTAGGCCTGTGCGGCGGCGCTCAAATCGTCCAGGCCGGCTGCGATGGCGGCTTTGAGAGGCAGCGGCAAGGGCTCGTTCTGGCCCGCCAGCCACAGTTGCATCAAGGCTTGCAAGCGCTGCGTGGCAGCCTCCGGCTCCAGCGGCTGCACCCAGACCAGGGTGTCGCGCGCGATCACACCCATCAGCGTGTCGACGCCCGTGCTTGAAAGCGCCAGACTGCGCACATAAACGGGCAGCAGCTTGTAGGCCTGAAGTTCGCCCTTTTTATTTAGCAGCGTGCGCGGCTCCAGCGCGAACCAGCAGCGGCTGTAGCCCGCATCCGAGGACGGCTCTTCGCGCTCCTGCAAGCCATCCATCCAGTCGTCCAGCGTGACTGCGCCGGAGTGCAGCAACAGCCGCTCGCGCGGCGCCGCCTGGGGCCACAGCCGCATCTGCTGCTGCCAGGCCAGCAGCGACGGCGTGGCCTGCGCCTGCAAGGCCTCAGCCTCGCGCCTGCCGAGACCTGCCAGCGGCAGCACGCCGGCACGCCCAAGACGCTGCACCTGGCGCTGCACCTGCAGGCCCACATCCAGCGCCGCCTCATGCGCCAGCTGCGTGCGCACGCCCTGCTGCAGCTGCTGAATCAGGCCGTAGGCGGTCAGGCCATCGACGCTGAAAAGCTCATCATCCTCCAGCAGTTCCTCGTCCTGCTCAAAGCGCACCTGCAGGCGGTTGCGCAAAAAGCTGCGTGCGGGATGGCGCAGAAATTCCGTCAGTCGCGCCAGCGTCAGCGGCACCTCGGGGTCGGGCTCGAAGGCGGCCACGACCGGCAGCGCCTGCGCTGCCCGCTCTTCATGCGCGCCATACCATTCGCGCGCGAAGGTCGACAGCTCTGAAGCCTGTTCGAAATAGCGGCGACTGAAGGGCTGCAAAGGATGCTGGCGGGTACGCTGGGCCAGCAGCAGATCTCCGCGCTCGCTGGCGGAAAGACCTGCACTGCCTTCGCCCTGCCAGCCCTGGCGTAGATAGTCGCACAGCTGTGAGACCAGCACCGAGGGGGGCTGCTCACTGTTGTCGCGCACATGGCGGCCGGCCCAGCTGATGTAGAGCTTGCTGCGGGCCGACAGCAAGGCATCCAGCATCAGCTGACGGTCATCGTCGCGGCGCGCGCGATCACCAGGGCGCTGCTGGCCGGGCAGGGCCATCAGATCGAAGTCCACGCGCGTGGCGCGGCGCGGGTAGTCGCCATCGTTCATGCCTAGCAGACACACCACTTCGAAGGGGATGGCCCGCATCGGCATCAGCGTGCAAAAAGTCACACCGCCGGCGCGAAAACGCTGGTTGAGCGCGGGCTCGGACAGGGCCTGCAGCCAAGCCTCCTGCGCCACCTCCAGCGGAATCAGGGCGTCGAAGCCCGCTTGCTCGCAGGCGGCCTGCCAGCCGACCAGGGCCGTGTCGAGAGCGGCGCACAGGGCCTGGTCCTCATCGCCCTGCGCGACAAAGAAGTCGTCCATCAGACTGCGAAAACGCTGGGCCCAGACCTCGGGAGCCGCGGCCGTTGCAGCCGTTTGCCACCACTGCAGCATGCGCCCCAGCAAGCTGGCCAGCGATCCGGCAAGCTCGGCCGTCAGGCCGCCCACTTCGTCATAGGGCTCCATGCCGGCAAAAGCCTGCGCCTCGTCGAAGGCGGCCTCCAGCGCCGGTCCGCTGGCATAGCCCAGCAGCATGCGGCGCAGGCCGAACCAGGCGCTGTTGGGATCACCGCAGGCTGCCAGACCCAGTTGGGCGCGCTGCGCATGGTTGAGCCCCCAGCGAATGCCTGCGCCGGCCATCCAGTGCGTGAGCTGGGGCAGATCGTCGGCCGCCAGCCCCACACGCGCCGCCACGGCGGGCACATCGAGCAGATCGCACAACTCGCTCAGGCGGCAGCGCTGCTGCGGCAGCTTGAGCAGCCATTGCAGCGCCGTCACCAGCGGGCTGCTGGCGCGCGCGCCCACGTCGGCGATATCAAAGGGAATATGGCGCGCATCGTGGCGGCCGTACTGGCCGAACACGGCGCGGATGGCGGGTGCAGCCTCTTCGATCGACGGCAGCATGACCACGACCTCGCGCGGCGCCGGCGCGGCGCGGCCCGCAGCGGCAGGCTCGGCCAGCCATTGCAGCAACTGGTCGTGCAGCACTTCAAGCTCGCGCACCAGGCCATGGGCCTTGTGAAAGACGATGGACTGGTCTGCCGCTGCAATCTCGACCGCAGGATGCTCCGACATGGGCACCAGATCGCGAATGCGCTGCTGCACCTGAGTCAGCAGCGGTGCGTCGAGCAGCTCGCTGGCGTCAGCCTCGTCATACACATCCACACGCGGCCAGCCCCATTGCACGGCGGTGTCGCCCGTGGTGTCGAAGGCATCGAGCTGGCGCACATAGTCGCGGCTCTGCCGTCCCCAGGCCGCCAGCAGCGGATGGGCATGGGCGTGCATGGCGGTCAAGGGAATCTGGGCCAGATCCTTGCCGCCCTTGTCGGCATGGCGGCGGCGCTGCTGGCGCAGCAGCTCACGCCCGTCAATCGCGTCGGCCCAGTGAAAGCGGCAGGGGTTGGGAACGGCGATCAGCACCTGGCTGTGCTGGGCAATGCCGCTCAGAAACTGCATCAGCGACAACGGCATCTGGCTCATGCCGAACACCACCACGCGGCGCGCCAGCGGCGTGACCGGTGGCGCGCCGCTTTGCAGCGCGTCCAGAATCCGTGCCAGCAGCGCCGGGCGGGTGGCGGCACGCTCCTGCTCATCGAGCTCGGCCAGCACCTTGCGCCACAGCTGGGGCTGCCAGAGCTGCCCTTCGGGCACGGGCGCGTCGGGGCGGCCCGCCGTGCGCAGCACATCCTCGCCCTGCTCCCAGGCGGCCAGCCAGTCGGCGCGGTAGATCTGGTACTGGTCGAACAGGTCGGCCAGCTTTTCGGCCAGCTGCAGCAGGCGCTGCGGCTCGCCAGGGCGCAGAAAGCTGGCAATGGGCGCAAATGCAGGCTCTTCCAGGCACTGCGGCAGCAAGCGCATCAGACGCCAGATCATGGGCGTCTTGTCCAGCGGCGATTCGCGCGGTACCTCGTGCCTGCCCAGAATCTGCCGGTAGCTGCGCCAGACAAAGCGCGCCGGCAATTCGACCTGCGCGGCGGCGCACACGCCCTGCTGCTCGGCCATGCGCATCTTGAACCACTCGGCCATGCCGTTGCTTTGCACCAGCACGATCTCGGGCTCCAGCGCCTGCAAGGGATGCGCCGCCAGCCAGGCCAGCACGGTATCGGCCAGCGCCTCGGTCTGGTTGCCGTGGATGGCGATCAGGCCCGGCTGCCAGTTCGCTGCCGGTTGCGACGCCCTTGGTTGCTGATCTGCTGTCACACGCGCTCCTGTGCCTGTCTGTGCACGATGAAAGCTGCAAGCTTAACGGCAGCATGCAGGCGCTATCAAATGAAAAGCTGGTTACGCATACCTACAAAGCGAACTGGAGCTGAAACACCTTGAAATCGAGCCAAAGCAAGCGCAAGCCGCTCTGCTTTTTGCTGCCCACGGCCCAGACTTCCGCTCTGGGCTTGCAGATATTCGAGGTGACCATGAGAAAAGCCCCAGATCATTGCTGATCTGGGGCTTCATGTTTGGTGGCCTGGGACGGAATCGAACCGCCGACACAAGGATTTTCAATCCTCTGCTCTACCGACTGAGCTACCGGGCCTTTGTTGTCCAGCAACTTGAATGTGCTGAAGCAGCGATTATAGGCATATTTTTCCGCATCCCGCCCCGCTTGGGCATTCCAGATCGCAGCACTCGCCAGTCTGCGAATGCCTCCGGACACGGGTCAGATCTAGATGCAGAAAAGCCCTGAATCATTGCTGATCCAGGGCTTTGAATCTGGTGGCCTGGGACGGAATCGAACCGCCGACACAAGGATTTTCAATCCTCTGCTCTACCGACTGAGCTACCGGGCCTTTATCAACACTCTTGAGTGCCGAAGCCACGATTATAGGCACACTTTTCGACCCCAAATCGAAAACTGCGATTTTTTTGAAAATTATCCGCGGCGATTGCGTCCGAGGTCCACACCCAGTTGGCGCAGCTTTCGGTACAGATGGGTGCGCTCCAGGCCGGTCTTCTCGGCCACACGCGTCATGGAGCCGCCTTCGCGGGCCAGGTGGAATTCGAAATAAGCTTTTTCAAAGCCGTCGCGCGCCTCGCGCAGGGGACGGTCGAGATCGAAGCCCTGGTGCGAATTGGGCAGATTGTCTTCCGCCGCCTGCGCCGTGATGCTGACCACGGCCGATTGCGCCGTGCCGCTGCTGGCATGCGATGCGGTTTCAGAGCCCTGGCTGGCCGTGCTGCGTGCCAGCCCCTGCTCGACTGCCTTGAGCAGCTTCTGCATGGTGATGGGCTTTTCGAGGAAGGACAGCGCGCCGATGCGCGTTGCCTCGACGGCCGTCTCGATGGTCGCATGACCGCTCATCATGATGACGGGCATGGTGAGCTGGCCGGCCGTGGCCCATTCCTTGAGCAAGGTGACGCCGTCGGTGTCCGGCATCCAGATGTCCAGCAGTACCAGATCGTAGTTGTTGGTAGCCCTGGATACGCGTGCCTGCGTGGCGTTCTCTGCCACGTCCACACTATGACCTTCGTCGTTGAGGATTTCCGACAACAAATCCCGGATCCCCAGTTCGTCGTCGACCACTAGTATGTTTGCCATGTGTCTAAAGCCTGTTGCTATGCCTTGTGCTGAACGGGATCAAGCCGTCCCTGCACGGTCGTTAGGTACAAATGATAGCGACACTCGCGCGCCTTGAACTACCCCGTCTTCCTCTCGATTACCCAGGTCCACTCTTGCGCCATGCTCGTCGGCTATTTTTTTGACCACCGCAAGGCCCAGGCCGGTGCCGCGGGACTTGGTGGTCACATAGGGCTCGAAAGCTCTTTGCAGAATATTGGGAGCAAAACCTGTGCCACTGTCGCTGATGCTCAGGCGCACACGCTGGGCCGTGTCCATCCAGCGGGTTTCGATGGTGACGGAGCCCGGAGTCTGCCCTGTTTCCTGCGCTCTTTGCGCCGTGGAATCTTGCGCATTTTGCAAAAGATTGTGGATGACCTGGCGCAATTGCTGGCTATCGCCCTGGATGGGCGGGCAGGCTTCGTCCAGGGATGCCTCCACGCGCACCGTCGCATTCTCCTCGCCATAGAGCTGCAGCACCTCGGCGACCAGAGCATTCAGATCCAGCGGCTGCAGATTGGCCGCCGGCAAGCGTGCGTACTCGCGGAACTCATCGACCAGGCGTTTCATCGCAGCCACCTGATCGACAATGGTCTTCACCGACTTGGCTAGCAGCGCCTGCTCGGTAGGCTGCAGCTTGTCGGTCAGCTTCATGGCCAGACGCTCGGCAGACAGCTGAATCGGCGTCAGCGGATTCTTGATTTCATGCGCAACGCGGCGCGCCACCTCGCCCCAGGCCTGTGCACGCTGGGCCGAGACGATCTCCGAAATATCATCGAACACCAGCAGGCGCTGGTCGTCGGGCAGCTCCGCACCACGCATGACCAGACTGGTGGTGTTGTGCACCACATCGCCGTTGCCATTGCCGGCGTCCAGCTCATAGACCTGCTGCCAGCGGTCCCGCCCCTGCTGGGCCGAAGCATCGCCCAGGAAGATCTCGAACTGCTCCTGCACCACACGGGCAAAATCCTGCAGGCCCGAGACATCGCGCAGTCGCTTGCCCTGGAATACCGCCATGGGCGCACGCAGAATGCGTGTCGCGCCGGGGTTGCTGAGCACGATGCGTCCGGCACGATCGAGCACGATGACGCCCGATGTGAGGTTGTCCAGAATGGTCTGCAGATTGCTGCGCGCTGCATCGAGCTGCAGCAGATTGCGATTGGCATCGGAGCGCGCATCGGCCAGTTGCTGGGTCATGACGGCAAAGGAGCGCGTCAGCCCGCCGATCTCGTCCTTGCTCTGCAGCGCGGGCTTGGGGCGCAGATCGCCGCGCGCCACATCACGCATGCCCTGGGCCAGCAGCAGCAGCGGCTTGGCCAGCTGGTTGCCCAGCACCACGGCCAGCACCACGGCACCAAACACGGCCAGAAACAGCGCCAGCGTCAATGTGCCGATATACATGCGCTGCAGCCCGCCACGAGCAAGCGCTCGCTCCTGATACTCGCGATTGGCCTCCTGCACGGCCAGGGCATTGATGACCAGGGCCTGAGGCAAGGGAATCGTGGCCTGCAGATAACGCGCTTCTTCGAGCAGATTCACGGCCGAGCTGGGTACCAGCGCCAGCGTGCGCACCTTGGCATTGGCGGCGGCCTGCTCGGCAGGCACATCGCCGGCATCATCCAGACCTTCAATGCTGGACACGGCGCGCTGGCCGCCCTGCTCCTTCAGGCTGCGCAGCAGTTGGGTGTTGGGCCGCTCGGGTGCGAGGCTGAACAGAGACTGTCCGGCGCTGGCGATGGCCTTGCCCGAGGCATTCCAGAGCACCACATCGGTGGCGCCGATCTGATCGCGGATGCGCTCCAGCATCAGCGCGGCCCCGGCATCCGAGGTCTGGGACAGCTGCAGGCCTGCGGTGCGCGTGTTGTTGGCCATGTCGTTGGCCACCGTATCCAGCGTGGCGCTGGCCAGGCTCACACCGGCGGACAGCGCTCCTTCGACCTTGACGTCGAACCAGCTCTCGATGGAGCGTGAAACGAACTGGTAGGACACCACATAGATCAGCAAGCCCGGCAGCAGGCCCACCAGGGTGAAGATGCCGGCCAGCTTGAGCAGCAGCTTGCTGCCGAAACGCCCGCGCCTGAGCCTCAGCGCCAGGCGCACCCCGCCCCAGAACAGTACCAGCAGCAGCAATCCGGCCACCACCACATTGGCGGCAAACAACCAGTTGTAGTTGCGCTCATAGGCCAGCCGGTTGTTGGTGGCCAAGGTCAGCAGGAACAGCAGCAGCACCCCCACCACCACCATCAGCACCACGCCCGTGCCGACGGCCCAGCGCGTGGCGCGCGACCAGCGTGCGGCAGAGGTGCCGCCAGCTTCTCCGTCCGGGAGCTTGATGTCTGCCATCAGGGAGCCGCCTCCAGGGTCTGCGTGCGCGACATCTGCAGATTCCAGCCCGAGCGCCCCAGCGCACCGATCTGCAAGGGCCTGGGCAGGGACGACAGATCTACGCGAAAGCGCAGCTGCACCGACACGCCCGAAGTGGAGCCGAGCTGGGCGGGCTCCAGAATCTTCCAGCGGTAGATGCGCTGAATGGCGGCGATGGCATCCTCAAGCTGCTCATAGGTCTGGCCCAGCGCCAGCCCGGTGCCGCTGCCGCCAGTGAAGGCGGAGTTGGAGATATGCAGACGCCAGCGCTTGGTGAGCGGCTGGTGCGTGATGCGGTAGTAACGGGTGGCAATACCCAATTGCTGATCGGACCAGTACCAGCGCTCGCGCTGCACCTGGGCTTCGGCAATGAAATACATGGGAATGCCCTGGCGCAGGGCGTCCTCCACCTGACCGGGCAGCTCGAACTGCAGATTGGCCGAGAGAAACACGCCTTCCTCGGTGCGCGTGAGCTGCATGGAGCTGATGTCCGGCGGCACGGTATCGGCTCGGGCCAGCACGAATACCAGGGATAGCGCCAGCACCAGCGAAGCTGCACGGGCCGCACGCCGCAAGGCCCCCGCTACAGCGTTAGCGCAATTTTTCCAGCAGAGCGTAAAAAAAGCCGTCGTGGTCACCCAGGGGATTGTCGGACACGGAATCGTGTTTGGCTGCTTTGCCGGGAATTAAATGGCCTGCAGCAGGCAAGCTGGCCGCCGTAGTGTTGCGTGCAAGAAACGCTTGCATCTGGGCATCGCCCTCGGCCTTGAAGACCGAGCAGGTGCAATAGACCATGCGCCCGCCGGGCTGCAGCAGCGGCCACAAGGTGTCCAGCAGCCTGGACTGTATGTCTGCCAGCTGTCCCACATCGCTTTCACGGCGCAGCCAGCGCACATCGGGCTGGCGACGCGCAATGCCCGATGCCGTGCAGGGCGCATCGAGCAAGATGGCGTCGAAGGGCTGGGCAGCACATTGCGATTCGAACCAGTCCTTTGGAGCGGACGCATCGGCCACCAGCACCTTGGCCTTCAAACCCAGGCGCGACAGGGTTTCATCGATGCGACGAGCCCGCTCGGGGTCGATCTCCAGGGCCGTGACTTCGATGCTGCCGGGCGCGGCATGTTCGAGCAGATGGGCGGTCTTGCCACCGGGCGCGGCACAGGCATCCAGCACGCGCAGCGGGCGCCCCTGGGGCTGGGACAAGCCGGCCAGCAGCAGCGGGGCAGCGGCCTGCGCCGCAGCGTCCTGCACCGAGGCCCAGCCCTCTTCAAAATGCGGCAGCTCCTGCACGGGTACAGCGCGCTCCAGTTGCAGGCCGCACTCGGCAACGGCCGTCGCCTTCAGGTTCATCGCCTGCAGCGCATCCTGATACTGGGCTGCAGTGCTTTTCTGTGCATTCACGCGCAGCGTCATGGGCGGCTGGGCATTGTTGGCCGCCAGAATGGCCTGCCAATCCTGGGGATGGTCTTTCTTGAGCCGCGCAATCCACCAGGCGGGGTGGTTCCAGACGGCCACGGGATCGTTGTCGGTGGCGCTCACCAGCGCATCGCGCTCGCGCAGAAAGCGGCGCAGGCAGGCGTTGATGAAGCCGGACTGCGCGCGTGCCGCGCCATTCTTGGCGGCTTCCACGGCCTGATTGACCAGGGTGAAGGGCGGGTAAGGGGCTTGCGCCTCATCCCAGGCCAGCGCCAGTGCCGTGCTCAGCAGGGCGCTGACCTTGGGCGCGGGAGCCCGCGACACCAGCTGCCTTTGCAGCGCCTGGGCACGCCCCAGATTGCGCAGCACCTGGAACAGCAAGGCCTGCACTCCCGGACGCAAGCGCTGCGGCACCTGTGCCAGCACAGCCTTGCTGGACTGGCCACCCAGGATGCCGTGCAAGGCCTTGGCCACTGCATCCAGCTGTTGCCACAGGGCAGGAGCGTTGGGCACAGCAGCACCAGCCGCGGCGTTCTTGGGTTGGGATGGCTTGGAAGTCATGAAGAGCAGACCTGAAAAACTTGGAAAACTGAGGCAGACAGGAAGGCGCAGCGGGCATGTTCATCGGAAAAGCGCCATGCCTGATCCGAACTTGCGCAAATCGTGTCTTGATCAATGAAAAACGCTCCCGTCTGCACAAGGCAGAGCGGGAGCGCGGTGCATCAGCAGCGAACCGCAGCCGTTGCCGGCCGCGGCTCAATGCCATGCTTAGTCGGCAGAGGCGTCGCCAGCAGGTGCTTCGACGTCATCAGCCAGCACACCGGCCAGCTCGGCTTCTTCGGCTTCGGCGATGGCACGACGCTCGGCATCGTCCATTTCGTCCTTGGCCTTGCGAGCCTGGTGATAGGCCAGACCGGTACCGGCGGGGATCAGACGACCCACGATCACGTTTTCCTTCAGGCCACGCAGTTCGTCGCGCTTGCCCATGATGGCAGCTTCGGTCAGAACACGGGTGGTTTCCTGGAAGGAAGCCGCAGAGATGAACGAGTCGGTCGACAGCGAAGCCTTGGTGATACCCAGCAGCACGTTGGAGTACGTGGCAGGCAGCTTGCCTTCCTTCTGCATCTGTTCGTTGGTGTTGAGCACCTCGGAACGCTCGACCTGTTCACCCTGGATGTAGGTGGTATCGCCGGAGTTCTCGATGATCACTCGACGCAGCATCTGACGCACGATCACTTCGATGTGCTTGTCGTTGATCTTCACACCCTGCAGACGGTAAACGTCCTGCACCTCGTCCACGATGTAGCGCGACAGCTCTTCGATACCCAGCAGACGCAGGATGTCTTGAGGATCGGCAGGACCGTCAACGATGGACTCGCCCTTGTTCACCACCTGGCCTTCGTGGACCAGAATGTTGCGCTCCTTAGGCACCAGTTCTTCCCAGACCTTGCCTTCCAGATCGGTGATCTGCAGGCGGATCTTGCCCTTGGTTTCCTTGCCGAAGGACACGGTACCGGTCATCTCGGCCAGAGTGCCCTTGTCCTTGGGCGTACGGGCTTCGAACAGTTCGGCCACACGGGGCAGACCACCGGTAATGTCGCGGGTCTTCTGACCTTCCACAGGGATACGGGCCAGCACTTCGCCGGGGCCCACATCCTGGCCGTCGCGCACCTGAATCAGGGCGCCGACCTGGAAGCCGATCGTCACGGCGTGGTCGGTACCAGGGATCTTGACTTCCTGGTTGTTGGCGTCGATCAGCTTGACCTGGGGACGCACCACCTTGGCAGAGCCACGACGCTTGGGATCGATCACCACCAGAGTGGACAGACCGGTCACTTCGTCGACCTGCTTGGCCACCGTCAGACCTTCTTCCACATTCTCGAAACGCACTTGACCGGCGTATTCGGTAATGATGGGTCGGGTCAGCGGGTCCCAGTTCGCCAGGATCTTGCCGGCCTTGATGGCTTCATCGGGCTTGATGGTCAGCACGGCGCCGTAGGGCACCTTGTGACGCTCACGCTCGCGGCCGTTTTCGCTGATCACGATCTCGCCGGAACGCGAAATCACCACCAGCTCGCCCTTGGTGTTGGACACATAGCGCATCGTGCTGTTGAAGCCGATGACACCATTGGACTTGGCTTCCACGCTCGAGGCGATGGCGGCACGCGAAGCGGCACCACCGATGTGGAAGGTACGCATGGTCAGCTGCGTGCCGGGTTCACCGATGGACTGGGCAGCGATCACACCCACGGCTTCGCCGAGGTTGATCAGGCCGCCACGACCCAGGTCGCGACCGTAGCAGGTGGCGCACAGGCCGAAACGGGTTTCGCAGGTCAGAGCCGTGCGCACCTTGATTTCGTCCACGCCCTGGGCTTCCAGCTCTTCGATGGTGTCTTCGTTGAGCAGGGTACCGGCAGGCACCAGCACAGCACGGGTTTCGGGGTGCAGCACTTCTTCGGCGGTCGAACGGCCCAGCACGCGGTCGCGCAGGGATTCGATCACTTCACCGCCTTCGACGATGGCGCGCATCAGATAGCCGTTGGAGGTACCGCAATCCTGTTCGTTCACGACCAGATCCTGCGTCACGTCCACCAGACGACGAGTCAGGTAACCGGAGTTAGCCGTCTTCAGCGCCGTATCGGCCAGACCCTTACGGGCACCGTGGGTCGAGATGAAGTACTGCAGCACGTTGAGGCCTTCGCGGAAGTTCGCGGTGATAGGCGTCTCAATGATGGAGCCGTCAGGCTTGGCCATCAGACCACGCATACCGGCCAGCTGACGAATCTGCGCTGCGGAGCCGCGGGCGCCGGAGTCGGCCATCATGTAAATCGCGTTGAACGATTCCTGATCGACTTCGTTGCCATGACGGTCGGTGGTCTTCTGGACCTTGAGCTGGTCCATCATCACCTTGGACACGTCGTCGCCGGCCTTGCCCCAGATGTCCACCACCTTGTTGTAGCGCTCGCCGGAGGTCACCAGACCCGAGACGTACTGCTGCTCGATTTCCTTCACTTCGGACTCTGCGCGGGCCAGGATGTCGGCCTTTTGCGGAGGCACCAGCATGTCGTCGATGGAGATCGAGATACCGGCGTGCGTGGACAGACGGAAACCGTTTTGCAGCAGCTTGTCGGCAAACACGACCGTGGCCTTCAGACCGCACTTGCGGAAGGAGGCGTTGATCAGCTTGGAGATTTCCTTCTTCTTCAGCGCCTTGTTCATGTTGCTGAAAGCCAGGCCCTTGGGCAGGATTTCAGACAGCAGAGCACGGCCCACGGTGGTTTCCACGAGCGAGGTCACGGGCTCGAATTCGCCGGTTTCCTTGTTCTTGTTCCACTCGGTCAGGCGCACGCTGATCTTGGCGTGCAGCTCGGTCTCGCCGGCATCCAGAGCGCGTTGCAGCTCCATCAGGTCGGCAAACACCATGCCTTCGCCCTTGCCGTTGATCTTTTCACGCGTGGCGTGATACAGACCCAGCACCACGTCCTGCGAAGGAACGATGGAGGGTTCGCCCGAAGCGGGGAACAGCACGTTGTTCGAGGCCAGCATCAGCACGCGGGCTTCCATCTGCGCTTCCACAGACAGGGGCACGTGAACAGCCATCTGGTCACCGTCGAAGTCGGCGTTGAAGGCCGCGCAGACCAGCGGGTGCAGTTGCAGGGCCTTGCCTTCGATCAGGATGGGCTCGAAAGCCTGGATACCCAGACGGTGCAGCGTAGGCGCACGGTTGAGCATGATGGGGTGTTCCTTGATGACTTCTTCAAGGATGTCCCACACCACGGGCGTACCGGCTTCCACTTCCTTCTTGGCAGCCTTGATGGTCGTGGCGATGCCGCGCTGCTCGAGCTGCGCGAAGATGAAGGGCTTGAACAGCTCCAGCGCCATCAGCTTGGGCAGACCGCACTGGTGCAGCTTGAGGTAAGGACCCACGGTAATCACGGAACGACCGGAGTAGTCCACGCGCTTGCCCAGCAAGTTCTGACGGAAACGACCGCTCTTGCCCTTGATCATGTCGGCCAGAGACTTCAGGGCACGCTTGTTGGCGCCCGTCATGGCCTTGCCGCGACGGCCGTTGTCCAGCAGCGAGTCCACCGCTTCCTGCAACATGCGCTTTTCGTTGCGCGCGATGATTTCAGGAGCCTTGAGCTCGAGCAGACGACGCAGACGCGAGTTGCGGTTGATGACGCGGCGGTACAGGTCGTTCAGGTCGGAAGTGGCGAAACGGCCACCGTCCAGAGGCACCAGAGGACGCAGATCGGGAGGCAGCACAGGCAGCACTTCCATCACCATCCACTCGGGCTTGATGCCGGATTTCTTGAACGCTTCGAGCAGCTTCAGGCGCTTGGCGTTCTTCTTGACCTTGACTTCGGAGCCGGTCAGATCGTTGCGCAGGCGCTCGATCTCGACGTCGATGTCGATGCCTTCGAGCAGGTCCTTGATGCCTTCAGCGCCCATCTTGGCGGTGAACTCATCGTAGCCGTACTCGAGTTGCTTGGCGTCGTAGTCGTCCTCGGTCATGATGCTGAACTTCTTCAGCGGAGTCATGCCGGGGTCGGTCACCACATAGGCTTCGAAGTACAGCACGCGCTCGATGTCACGCAGCGTCATGTCCAGCACCAGGCCCAGGCGCGAAGGCAGGGACTTCAGGAACCAGATATGGGCGCAGGGCGCGGCCAGGTCGATGTGACCCATGCGTTCGCGACGCACCTTGGTCTGTGTGACTTCAACGCCGCACTTCTCGCAGATCACACCGCGGTGCTTGAGGCGCTTGTACTTGCCGCACAGGCATTCGTAGTCCTTGATCGGGCCAAAGATCTTGGCGCAGAACAGACCATCACGCTCGGGCTTGAAAGTACGGTAGTTGATCGTTTCAGGCTTCTTCACTTCGCCGAAAGACCAGGAACGGATCTTCTCGGGCGAGGCCAGGCCGATCTTGATGGCATCGAAATGCTCATCAGGCGTAAATTGCTTGAACAGGTCGAGTAGCGATTTCATGTAACTCTTTCCTTTTCGTCAAAAATCATTGCAGCCACCGCTGGATTTGCCTTGGTTTCAGCAACGAACCAAGCGCAAATCCTTTGTTTTAAAGCGGTTGCAGCTCTCTGTTTAATAGTGCTTAAGAACGTTCGAGCTCGATGTCCAAGCCCAGAGAGCGGATTTCCTTGACCAGCACGTTGAACGATTCGGGCATGCCCGCTTCGATCGAGTGCTCGCCCTTGACGATGGACTCGTACACCTTGGTACGACCGACCACGTCGTCGGACTTCACAGTCAGCATTTCCTGCAGCACATAGGCGGCGCCGTAAGCTTCCAGCGCCCACACTTCCATTTCACCGAAACGCTGACCACCGAACTGGGCCTTACCGCCCAGAGGCTGTTGCGTCACCAGCGAGTAAGGACCGGTGGAGCGGGCATGCATCTTGTCGTCAACCAAGTGGTGCAGCTTCAGGTAGTGCATGTAGCCCACGGTGGTCGGACGCTCGAAGCGCTCGCCGGTGCGGCCGTCATACAGATACGCCTGAGTGCGTGTCTCGGTCAGGCCCTTGGCGGCAGCGATGTCGTCAGGGTAGGCCAGCTTCAGCATGTCCTTGATTTCGGCTTCGGAAGCACCGTCGAACACCGGCGTTGCGAATGGCACGCCCGTGGTCAGCTCCTTGGCCATGGACATGACTTCGCCGTCGTCCAGCTGAGACAGCTCTTCCTTGCGACCGCTGCGGTTGTAGATCTCTTCCAGGAAGGCGCGCACTTCAGCAGCACGGGCTTCCTTTTGCAGCATGTCGCCAATGCGCTGGCCCAGGCCCTTGCCGGCCCAGCCCAAGTGCACTTCCAGCACCTGACCGATGTTCATACGCGAAGGCACGCCCAGCGGGTTCAGCACGATGTCGGCAGTGGTGCCGTCGGCCAGGAAAGGCATGTCTTCCACAGGAGTGATCTTAGAGACCACACCCTTGTTGCCGTGACGACCGGCCATCTTGTCGCCGGGCTGCAGACGACGCTTGACGGCCAGGTAGACCTTGACCATCTTCAGCACGCCGGCAGGCAACTCGTCGCCTTGCGTGAGCTTCTTGCGCTTTTCTTCGAACGCCAGGTCGAAGGTGTGACGCTGCTGCTCGATGGAGTTCTTGATGGACTCCAGCTGAGCGGCCACATCGTCTTCGGCAGGGCGAATGTCGAACCAGTGGAACTTCTCCACGCCGTCCAGATAGGCCTTGTCGATCTTGGCGCCCTTGGACAGCTTCTGAGGACCGCCGTTGGCCACGCGGCCGGTCAGCAGCTTCTCGATACGGTCGAAAGCGTCGGCTTCCACAATGCGCAGCTGGTCGTTCAGGTCCAGACGGAAGCGCTTGAGTTCATCGTCGATGATCTGCTGGGCGCGCTTGTCGCGCTGGATGCCTTCACGCGTGAACACCTGCACGTCGATCACGGTGCCTTGCGAGCCCTGATCCACACGCAGAGAGGTGTCCTTCACGTCGGAAGCCTTCTCGCCGAAGATGGCGCGCAGCAGCTTCTCTTCAGGCGTCAGCGTGGTCTCGCCCTTGGGGGTGACCTTGCCCACCAGCACATCGCCGGGTTGCACTTCGGCGCCCACGTAGATGATGCCGGACTCGTCCAGGCGGTTCAGTTGCTGCTCGGACAGATTGGGGATGTCGCGTGTGATTTCTTCGGCACCCAGCTTGGTGTCACGAGCCATCACCACCAGCTCTTCGATGTGGATCGAGGTGTAGCGATCGTCAGCCACGATGCGCTCGTTGATCATCACCGAGTCTTCGTAGTTGTAGCCGTTCCAGGGCATGAACGCGATCAGCATGTTCTGGCCGATGGCGATTTCGCCCAGGTCGGTCGAAGCGCCGTCCGCCAGCACATCACCCTTGGCCAGCTTGTCGCCACGGCTGACGATGGGGCGCTGGTGGATGTTGGTGTTCTGGTTGGAACGCTGATACTTGATCAGGTTGTAGATGTCCACGCCGACTTCACCGGCCACGGCTTCGTCGTCGTTCACACGGATCACGATGCGGGTGGCATCGACATAGTCCACGATACCGCCGCGCTTGGCAGTGACCACGGTGCCGGAGTCCACGGCAGCAACGCGCTCGATACCGGTACCGACCATGGGCTTTTCAGGACGCAGCACAGGCACGGCCTGACGCGACATGTTGGCGCCCATCAAGGCGCGGTTCGCATCGTCGTGTTCCAGGAACGGAATCAGCGAGGCGGCCACGGACACGATCTGCGCAGGCGACACGTCCATGTACTGCACGCGCTCGGCCGACACCAGGGTCGATTCACCGGCTTCACGGGCCGACACCAGCTCGCCCACCAGATTGCCTTCGGCATCCAGATCGGCGTTGGCCTGGGCGATCACGTACTTGCCTTCTTCGATGGCCGACAGATAGTCGATGTCCATCGTCACCTTGCCGTCCACCACGCGACGGTACGGGGTTTCGATGAAACCGTACTCGTTCAGGCGGGCGTACAGAGCCAGCGAGTTGATCAGACCGATGTTGGGACCTTCAGGCGTTTCGATAGGGCAGACGCGACCGTAGTGGGTCACGTGCACGTCACGCACTTCAAAGCCGGCACGTTCGCGGGTCAGACCGCCTGGGCCCAGGGCGGAAACACGACGCTTGTGCGTGATTTCTGCCAGAGGGTTGGTCTGGTCCATGAACTGCGACAGCTGCGAGGCACCGAAGAACTCCTTCAGGGCCGCAGAGATGGGCTTGGAGTTGATCAGGTCGTGGGGCATCAGAGGCTCTTGCTCGGCCTGACCCAGACGTTCCTTCACAGCCTTTTCGATACGCGCCAGACCGGTGCGGTACTGGTTTTCGGCCAGTTCGCCCACGCAACGCACACGGCGGTTGCCCAGGTGGTCGATATCGTCGACTTCGCCACGGCCATTGCGCAGGTCCACCAGGATCTTGACCACGGCCAGGATGTCTTCGTTGGACAGCACCATGGGACCGGTCGCGCCTTCGCGGCCGATCTTGGCGTTGAACTTCATGCGGCCCACGCGCGACAGATCATAGGTGTCGGCGTTGTAGAACAGGCGCTGGAACAGAGCCTGCACGGCGTCCTCGGTAGGAGGCTCGCCAGGGCGCATCATGCGGTAGATGGCAACGCGGGCAGCGAACTCGTCCACGGTTTCATCGGTGCGCAGGGTCTGCGAGATGTAGGCGCCCTGGTCCAGTTCGTTGGTGTAGATGCACTGAACGTCCTGCACACCGGCGCTGCGCAGCTTCTTGAGCAGGGCTTCGGTCAGTTCTTCGTTGGCCTTGGCGATGATTTCGCCGGTATCGGGATCAACGATGTTCTTGGCCAGCACACGACCCAGCAGGAAGTCTTCGGGCACGCTGACGAACTTGGTGCCGGACTGCTCCAGCTCGCGGGTGTGGCGAGCGGTAATGCGCTTGTCCTTGGCGACCACGACCTTGCCGGACTTGTCGGTGATGTCGAAACGCGCGACTTCGCCCTTCAGGCGATCGGCCACGAATTCCATCTGCGCACCGCTGTCCATCAGGCGGAAGTTGTCGTTCACGAAGAACGTTGCCAGGATGGTCTCGGGCGTCATGCCGATGGCCTTCAGCAGGATCGACACGGGCATCTTGCGGCGACGGTCGACGCGGAAGTACAGCAGGTCCTTGGGGTCGAACTCGAAGTCCAGCCAGGAGCCGCGGTAAGGAATGATGCGAGCCGAGAACAGCAGCTTGCCCGAGCTATGGGTCTTGCCCTTGTCGTGCTCGAAGAACACGCCAGGCGAACGGTGCAGCTGAGACACGATCACGCGCTCGGTACCGTTGATGATGAACGAACCCTTGTCGGTCATCAGGGGCACTTCGCCCATGTAGACCTCTTGTTCCTTCACTTCCTTGACCACCTTGGACTGAGCCGTGGAGGACTCGCGGTCATAGATGATCAGCTGGACCTTGGCGCGGACAGCGGAGGCGAAGGTCAGACCACGGGTCTGGCATTCACGCACGTCGAAAGCGGGCTTGGCGAGGTTGTACTCGACAAACTTCATCTCCACAAAACCATTGTGGGAGACGATGGGGAAGGCGGAATTGAAGGCCGCTTGCAGGCCATCAATGGTACGTTTTTTGGGGGCTACATCTGCCTGCAGGAATGCTGTATAGGCATCTTTTTGCATCTGCAGCAGATAAGGCACTTCGAGCACGCTATCGCGGCTCCCGAAGCTTTTGCGGATTCGCTTGCGTTCGGTATAAGAATAGGCCATGAGATCTCCGGGCAAAGACATGAGTCCTGGGTCTGCGACGACTGCCCCACAGGGTTCTCCTGCGGGCTTGGCGGTTGGCCACTACCAACCATGGCTGACGGCGATGCGTTGCACATCGCCCGAACCAAGGCATCTTCTGCTGTCGGATTGTCAGAAGACACTAAAAAGCAGACTCCCTAGGAAACCTGCTTTTTGGTGTGTTCTTTAAGCGCACTCCACAAGCGCCAAAGGCTGGAGACCCTTTTACGAGTCTCCAGCCCTTGATTTCACTGAATTACTTCAGTTCAGCCTTGGCACCGGCTTCAACCAGCTTCTTCACAGCGGCTTCAGCGTCAGCCTTGGGAGCGGCTTCCTTCACGGTCTTGGGAGCGCCGTCGACCAGATCCTTGGCTTCCTTCAGACCCAGGCCGGTGATTTCGCGCACAGCCTTAATCACGGACACCTTGTTAGCGCCAGCGTCGGTCAGAACGACGTTGAACTCGGTCTTTTCTTCAGCAGCAGCAGCGCCACCAGCAGCGCCGCCAGCAGCGGGAGCAGCCATAGCAGCGGCGGACACGCCAAACTTCTCTTCAATAGCCTTGACCAGGTCGTTCAGTTCCAGAACAGTCATGCTGTCCAGGGCGGTCAGGAATGCGTCTTTATCGAATGCCATTTTGATTTCCTAAAATTGGTTGGTTTTGCCGAGCACTCAGGCTGCGGCTGTTTCTGTTGCCGCTTCGGCAGAGCCTTCGCCCTTCTTGGCCGCCAGAGCGCCCAGCACAACGGCTGTACGCGAGATAGGCGACATGAGCAAGCCGCACAGTTGTGCGAGCAGTACTTCCTTGGAGGGGATGTTTGCCAGTTGCTTAACGCCGTCGATGTCCAGGGCCTTGCCTCCGAACGCGCCACCGCGAATCACCAACTTGTCGTTGGTCTTCGCGAAGTCGGCCACCACCTTGGCGGCAGCCACTGCGTCTTCAGAGAAGCCATAGATCAGGGGACCAGTCATCTGGTCAGCCACCACGTCAAACGCGCTACCGGCAACAGCACGGCGGGCCAGGGTGTTCTTCAACACGCTCAGGCTCACACCCTTGCTGCGAGCATCGGCACGCAGTTTGGTCATGTCGGCGACCGTGATGCCACGGTATTCCGCGATCACAAGCGTTTGAGCTTTAGCGGCGAGGCTGGTCACTTCGTTGATGACCGCTTCTTTCTCACTGCGATTAAGACTCAAGGTCTACTCCTTCAAATGCATATGCAAGGCAAGCCCTGCATACACGCTCTTGTTGCAGCGACCAACTGTTTAGGAAAAATTTCCATCTGCAGCGGGATCGCCATCTGCGTTGGCCTTCGTGATTAAGTGATCAAATCACACCAACGGTCTTGGATGACCTGCAGGAGCAACAACTCCCGCAGCCCACCACACCAGATGAGCCAGGCTCATCTGACGATTTCTAGCAATTACGCCGAGATGGATTGTGTATCGACGCGAACGCCCACACCCATGGTCGACGACACCGCCACCTTGCGCAGGTACTGACCCTTGCTGGAAGCAGGCTTGGCCTTGTTCAGCGCATCGATCAGAGCAGCCAGGTTACCCTGCAGCTTGTCGGCGTCGAACGAGCGGCGACCGATCGTGCCGTGCACGATACCGGCCTTGTCCACGCGGAACTGCACTTGACCAGCCTTGGCGTTCTTCACGGCCGTAGCGACGTCAGGAGTCACGGTGCCAACCTTGGGGTTAGGCATCAGGCCGCGGGGGCCCAGGATCTGGCCCAGCTGACCCACAACGCGCATGGCGTCGGGAGCAGCGATCACCACGTCGAAGGGCATGTCACCGGCCTTGACTTGAGCAGCCAGGTCGTCCATACCGACCACGTCAGCGCCGGCGGCCTTGGCTTCTTCAGCCTTGGCGCCTTGTGCGAACACAGCCACGCGAGCAGTCTTGCCGGTACCGTGAGGCAGAACCACGGCGCCACGCACCACTTGGTCCGACTTCTTGGCATCCACGCCCAGTTGCACGGCCACGTCGATGGATTCATCGAACTTGGCAGTTGCAGCTTCCTTCACCAGCGCCACGGCGTCAGCGA
>Ga0209370_1000809_pt1 | contig 34016 bp, 22 predicted proteins | sample AgamicAtPrz_FD_187164 | JGI IMG/M metagenome (GOLD analysis project Ga0209370, IMG submission 187164) | Agave microbial communities from Guanajuato, Mexico - At.P.rz (SPAdes) (version 2) | ecosystem: Host-associated > Plants > Phyllosphere > Phylloplane/Leaf | place: Guanajuato, Mexico...
CCCGCTCCTACAGGGGCGCTTCAGGAGACAATATTCTTCATTGACAGGTGCCGCGCATACCAAGGCCGTTGCGGCACCTTGCGCAGCAGGTTTTCGATCTTGTCGTCGGCGCCGAAGGTGATGCGCAAGGCCAGCTTCATGGTCTCCACATCCATCTCCACCGACTTGCCCAGGCGCATGCCTGGCTGAGTGCTGCAACCATGGGTGTCCGGTCCCAGCCAGGGGTCGTCGACCTCTACCCAGCGGCCTGGAGCGAACCAGGGCACACCGTTGACCTCCAGGCGCCGTACCTGGCCGGGGTGATGACGCTCATGGGCACGGAACCAGTCGTCGATACGGTCGTCGATCCAGCCATGGAAGCCCCAGAACACCGGATGGACATGGGAGGAGAACGGATCACCGAGGAAGTCGTTCTCAGGCTCGAACCAGCGCGCGGCGAAATCCGCCTGGTCGCGGGCGAACGGCACCGGCGCGCCATTGTTGGGATCGCGCGGCACCGACGCCCAGCACATGTGCAGCCAGTCGTGCAGGTTCATCTCCAGTTCCGAGCCGAAGGCGCCCAGGGTCAGTTTCGACAGGTACACCGGGTCCTGGTACTGCGACTCCCACACCTGGAAATTACTGCAATAGGTTTCCCCGGCCTTGATCGCCCCGACCCACTGCCCATAGGCGTCATCGCCCGGGGCCTGCCAGCCTGGCGGCACGCAGTAGCCGTCGTGGTTGTCGAAGTAGCGGGCGAAGCCTGCCCGATCGAACTCGACGCTCGGCTGCGGCAGCGGGAAGCGCTGCCAGGAAGGCAGGTCCTGCAAGGTGCGCGCATACATCAGCATGTGCCGGTGCATGAACAGGAAATCGATACCGGAGCCATTGCGGTGCTTGCGCGGGCCACGGGCATCGCGCTCACGGTCCCGTGGCCCCGGCTGCCAGCCCAGGCCACGCAGGGCATCCTGCTTTTTCTCCGGCAGCTTGTGCCACTTGTCGCGGGTGGCGTGCCAGAGCTGGTGGAACAGGCGATGTTCAGCGCCGACCACCCACTCGCGCATTTCGGGGGTATAAGGCAGACGCTCGCGGGCTTCGGGGAACAGACGCTTGACCGCGACAAAACGGCTGTCGGGCACCGGCAGGGTCAGTGGTCGATCCAGGCGCTGCACGCGGCCGCTCAACGTGCCGCTGCCGGCATTGGCGAACTCGGCCCAGACCTCGTCGAGGCTGGCTACGCACTCATAAGCCGGCCCGCCGTGCTGGTTGAGCAGGCGCCAACGCACCTCGGCGCTGCTGGCACCGACCAGGTCACCGAGCACACGGTAGGCAGGCTCCGCGACGCCACGCAGCCCCTCGCCGGTATCGACGTATCCGCGCAGGCCACGGCCCTTGGTGGCAACGTCGAGGAACATCTCGACCCCCTGCACGGGCAGGCCGTCCAGGCCACGCTCGGCACCGTCGAAGCGAATCTCCCACACGCCGCGCAGCTGGTCCGCCAGGACCTGCCCGGCATAATCGGCCAGCTCCACGCTGGCTTCGCCGGGCGTGACGATATCGTCTTCAGGGTCATGGGTCAGTTGCTTGTGCGCGTAATAGGCCGCCGTGCCCGTGGCGCCCGCCACAGCCAGGCCAGCGATGAATCCTCGTCGGGAAATTGTCATTGCGCCTCAATCCGTCTTCGCGTGCCGCGACTTCTATCCAAGCTAGGACGTAGGCGGACCGGGGAAATTTAGCCTTCTAATTAACCAACCGGCGCGCTCGTCTGTTGGGTATCTCCCGCTGACAGAGGCATCCCATGACCTCCCTGCTCGATCGCCTGATCCAACCGATCAAGGCCACGCCCTACCGGGTCTTCGACCTCGACCTCAAAGCCATCGAACCCCTGAGCCCGTCGCTGAGCCGCTTCGTCTTCACCGGCGAAGACGTGGCGCAGATGACCACCCTGGCCCCCGACCAGCGCGTCAAGCTGCTGTTCCCGACGCCCGCCGGGGCGCCGCCGAGCCTGCCCAAGCACGAGCAGTGGCAACAGGCGCGGCGCGAGCTGGCAGCGCAGGACATGCCCCCCATGCGCACCTACACCATCCGCGCCCTGCGCCGCGAGGCTCTCGAGGTGGACGTGGACTTCGTCCTGCACGGCGTCAATGGTCCGGCCTCGGCCTGGGCCACCCATGCCCGCCCGGGTGACCGCCTGCAGATGGTCGCGCCCAACTTCGCCTACGCCGAAGACCCCGGCGGCTACGAGTGGAAGCCGCCGCACAGTGCCCGGCGCATCCTGCTGATCGGTGACGAAACCGCCCTGCCGGCCATCGCCGGGATCCTCGAGGAGCTGGCCGCGAGCGCGCCGGAACTGCTGGTGGAGGCCTTTATCGAAGTGCCGCTGGAAGCCGACTGTCTCGACCTGCGCCACAGCCCCGCCACCCGCCTGCATTGGCTGCCGCGCGACCTGCTGCGTAGCGAACATGGCCACGGTATGCTGCACGCCGTGCGCGAGCTGGCCAGCCTGCCGGCGGTGCGCGGCGCGTCGACGGCCGAGCTGGAGGACGTGGATATCGACGAGCGCATCCTCTGGGAACAGGCCAGCGGCGAGCACGGCGACTTCCATGCCTGGATCGCCGGGGAATCGGGGACTGTCATGGATATCCGCCGACACCTGATCAAGGAGCGCGGCTTGCCGAGGGAAAGCCTGACGCTGATGGGTTATTGGCGCGCCGGGCGTACCTTCGACTGATAGATACGCCCTGTAGAAGATCACTTACGTGGGAGCGGGCTTGCCCCGCGATGCGGTTTATGCCACCGGCTTTGCCGGTGATCGCGGGGCAAGCCCGCTCCCACGCTGTTCCAGTCAAGTCAGCAAGTTACGATTTGCTCCATGGGAAGGCCTCAGCCGGCCGACACCGCCGCCGCGACGGCCTCGGCAAACCTTGCCGCCACCTCATCGACCTGCTCGGCACTGATGATCAGCGGCGGCAGGAAGCGCACCACCGCACCGTGGCGGCCGCCCAATTCGAGGATCAGGCCACGGCGCAGGCATTCGCGCTGCACCTTCGGCGCCAGCTTGCGGCAGGCCGGCGGATGCCCCTGGACGTCGCGCTTGCCATCCGGATCGACCAACTCCACACCGAGCATCAAGCCACGACCACGGATGTCGCCAAGCTGCGGATAGTCCTGCTGCAACCGCTGAAGGTGGCCGCGCAGACGCTGCCCCATGGCCTCGGCGTGCTCGCACAGGCGGTGCTCCACCAGGTATTTCATCACTGCGGAACCTGCGGCCATGGCCATCTGGTTGCCGCGGAAGGTACCGGCATGGGCACCCGGCGACCACTGGTCGAGCCAGTCGCGATAGACCATCACCGCCAACGGCAGGCTGCCGCCGATAGCCTTGGACAGGGTTACCACATCGGGCACGATGCCGGCGTGCTCGAAGGCGAACATCTTGCCGGTGCGGGCAAAACCACTCTGGATCTCGTCGACGACCAACGCCACCCCGGCCTGCTCGGTGATCCGGCGTAACCCGCGCAGCCACTCGATATCGGCGGGGATTACACCACCCTCGCCCTGCACCACCTCGACGATCACCGCCGCCGGCAGCGCCACACCGGCCTCCGGGTCGCTCAGCAGGTTTTCCAGGTAGTGCAGGTTGGCGCGCACGCCCGCCTCGCCGCCTAGGCCGAACGGGCAGCGGTAGTCATAGGGATACGGCAGGAACTGCACGCCATTGTTCAGCAGCGCGCCAAGCGGCTTTTTCGGCCCCAGGCTGCCCATCAGGCTCAGCGCGCCCTGGGTCATGCCATGGTAGGCCCCCTGAAACGCCAGCACGGTGCTGCGCCCGGTGACGGTGCGAACCAGCTTGAGCGCCGCCTCGACCGCGTCGGTGCCGGTCGGGCCGCAGAACTGGATCTTCGCTTCCCCGCGCAGACCCTCGGGCAGCAGGGCGAACACGTCCTGGACAAACTGGTCCTTGACCGGCGTGGTCAGGTCCAGGGTGTGCAGCGGCAGCTCGTCGGCCAGCACCCGCTGGATCGCGTCGATCACCACCGGATGGTTGTGCCCCAGGGCCAGGGTGCCAGCACCTGCGAGGCAATCAATGAACTGGCGGCCCTCGACGTCCTCGACGTACAGGCCACGGGCGCGCTTGAGCGCCAGGGGGATGCGCCGCGGGTAGCTGCGGGCGTTGGATTCCTGCTGCTGTTGGCGCAGCAGCAAGGGCGAATCCTCGAATTCGTACAGGGGGCGCGGCGCGGTGGCCGGCAGCACCTGGGCAAGACTGGAAGCGGTCGACATCGGAAAATCCCTCGCAAGCAAGCGAATGTGCCCGCCACGCGCCCTGTAACCGGATGTGTGTCGGGTTCTTATCGTTTGAAAAACGCTTCAGCGAGGTGCGGATTTAGCGGTTGCCGTGGGATTTGTTGTGGATGTACGACCTGCATCGCGGGGCAAGCCCGCTCCCACAGGCGCGCACCGGCTCGGCAGAAGAGGGCTGCGTGGGAGCGGGCTTGCCCCGCGATGGGTACAACGCCGAACTCAACTCCCCGAACGCGCCGGCACCTGCAGGCTTACCCGCAAACCATCGGCCCGGCTGTCGAACCGCAAGTTGCCGGCGCAGCGCTGGACGATGGCCTGGACGATCGCCAGCCCCAACCCACAGCCACCGCTCTGGCCGTTACGCCAGAAACGTTCGGTCAGGTGCTCGAGATCTTCCTGGGCAATCCCCGGCCCATGGTCGCGCACCAGGAAGTCCACCTGCCCGTCCTGCGCCTGTACCTCCAGCTCCACGGCGGCATCGCCACCATGGCGCAGGGCGTTGTCCAGCAGGTTGCGCAGCGCCGCCACCGCCAACGGTGCCGGCATGCTCAGGTAGACCTTGGCCGCGGCCTCGGGCAGGCGCAGGTGGATGCGCCGGTTGTCACCGCCGCCGGCGTCCTCGATGGCCTGCCGGGCAACCTGCTCGGCGCTGCACTGTACGCCGTCGTCGAACGACAGGCTGCCCTCGACCCGCGCCAGCATCAGCAGTTGCTCCAAGGTACGGTGCATGCGATCGGTCCCCTGCTCGGCATGCTCCAGCGCTTGTTCACGCACGGTGCCATCGGTCATCCGCGCCACCTGAAGGTGGGTCTTGATGGCAGTCAGCGGGCTGCGCAGCTCATGGGCGGCGTCGTCGGTCAGGCGGCGTTCGCGTTCGATGGTCTGGGCGATGCGCAAAAACAGCTGGTTCTGGGTGTCGAGCAGCGGTTGCAGCTCGCTGGGCAGGCCGGCCACCTGCAACGGCTCAACGCTGTCGGCACGGCGCCTGCGCAAGGCATCACGCATGCGATTGAGTGGCTCCAGCCCCTTGCCCAGGCCGATCCACAACAGTCCCAGGCTGCCCAGCAAGGCCATCAGCACCGGCGCAGAGGCCGCCAGCAGGATCGACTGGTTCAGCGCCTCGCGCTCCTGGTGACGATCGGCGGTGGTGATGCGCACATCGCCATGGTTGTAGGTGAAGGTACGCCAGGAGGCGCCGTCAATGGTCTGGTCTCGGAAGCCGCTACGCTCGTCGTCCATGGTGCCGTCGTGCTTGTGGTTGCTGGCGAGGATTTCGCCGCGCAGGGAGCTGACCTGACAGGCCATGCCGTCCGGCACGCTGAACTGGTCGGCGGAAAAGTGCGCGTCCTGGCCCTTGGCAGTCAACGGTTGCGGCAACTGGTCGATCAGCCCCGCGACCATGCGCGCCGACGCCACCAGGCGCTGGTCGAGGGAAAACATCATCTGCTGGCGCAGGTCGCGCAGCATCCACGCCGCCGCCAGCACCCAGATGACGATGAACACACTGCCGAGAATCAGTGAAAGGCGAACCCGCAGGCTCATGACGCGCCCTCCTCCGGCGCCTGGGCCGGTCCCAGGCGGTAGCCAAGGCCACGCACGGTCTCGACGATGCTGTTGCCCAGTTTGCGCCGCAGGTGGTGGATATGCACGTTCAGCGCGTTGCTTTCGACCTCGTCGCTGAAACCGTAGACGCAGTCCTTGAGCTGTTCGCTGGACAGCACGCGCCCCGGGTTCTGCAGCAAGGCCTGAAGCAGCGCCTGCTCGCGGCGCGACAGGTCCACCGCCTGGCCGGCCAGGGTCGCCGCGCAACTGCTGGGGTCGTAGCGCAGCGGACCGTGCTCGATGACGTTCACCGCCCGCCCGGCCACACGACGCAGCAGGGTATGCAGGCGCGCGGCCAGTTCGCGCAGGTCGAAGGGCTTGAGCAGGTAGTCGTCGGCGCCCGCCTGCAGGCCGTCGACCCGGTCGGTGACCGCGTCGCGGGCGGTGAGCACCAGCACCGGCAGGGTCTCGCCCTGCTGGCGCAGGCGGCGCAGCAGCTTGAGGCCGTCCTCGTCGGGCAGGCCCAGGTCGAGGATCATCACGTCGAACTTCGCGGTCCCGAGCATCTGCCGGGCCTGCGAGGCGCTGGCCACCCGGTCCACGGTCAGGCCCTGGGCCGAAAGGCCGGCGCAGATGCCGCTGGCGATCAGGTCGTCGTCCTCGCAGAGCAGAACGTGCATGAGGGGGTCTCCTGGGTGGGGAAGCTGGCATTGCACAGGGTGGCGATTAAGGGGGGATTATGAACGGGTTTGGAGGATTTCGTCGGGCTGATAGCATCGGGGCAGACAAGGCTGCCGCCGGTCCTAGGACCAACTTAACCTTCAGTTAATAACCCAAGGCCAGCATGGCCCTCTTCAAAGCTCTGCCAAGGCGTCGACATGCGTGTTCTCCTGCTCTTCCTGACATTCCTGCTTGCCGGCCCCCTCCAGGCCAACCCCTTTGCGGTCAAGCCGGACTTCCTGCCGGTCAACGAAGCCTTCGTCCTGACCCACGACCGTCTGGAAAACGGCCAGATGCGCCTGCATTTCCAGATCAAAGACGGTTACTACCTTTACCAGAAGCGCCTGAAGTTCGACGGACTGCCCCCTGAGCAGCACCCCGTGCTGCCCCAGGCCGAGAACCACCACGACGAGTTCTTCGGCGACAGCGCAGTCTATCGCACCGAGCTGGAACTGCTGCTGCCGGCCGGCGCCAGCGGTGAACTGCGCCTGGGCTGGCAAGGCTGCGCCGACGCCGGCCTGTGCTACCCGCCGCAGACCACGCCGATCGCTCTCGGCGGTAGCGCCATGCCAGTCGCCGCTGCCGACCAGGCCAGCGACCAGGCACTGGCCGGCACCCTGCAACAGGACAGCCTGGCCTGGAGCCTGCTGGCGTTCTTCGGCCTGGGCCTGCTGCTGGCCTTCACTCCATGCTCGCTGCCGATGCTGCCGATCCTCGCCGGGTTGGTCATGGGCAATGGCGCCAGTGCCCGACGCGGCTGGTGGTTGGCCGGTGTCTACGTGCTGAGCATGGCGCTGGTGTATGCCGCCCTCGGCGTGATCGCCGCCCTGCTGGGCGCAAGCCTGCAGGCCTGGCTGCAACAGCCCTGGCTGCTGGGCAGCCTGGCCGGCCTGTTCGTGCTCCTGGCCCTGCCGATGTTCGGCGCCTTCGAACTGCAATTGCCGGCCGCCCTGCGCGACCGCCTGGACCGCGCCGGGCAAGGTACCCGTGGCGGCAACCTGTACGGCGCGGCGTTGCTGGGCGCCCTGTCGGGCCTGCTGCTGGGCCCGTGCATGACCGCGCCACTGGCCGGCGCCCTGCTGTTCATCGCCCAGAGCGGTGACGTGCTGCAAGGGGCGCTGGTGCTGTTCACCCTCGGGCTGGGCATGGGCGTGCCCCTGCTGTTGCTGGTCACCCTGGGCAACCGCTACCTGCCGCGCCCGGGTGCCTGGATGAACCTGGTCAAGGGCTTGTTCGGCTTCGTGTTCCTGGCCATGGCCCTGTACACCGTGCGTGGCCTGCTGGCGGAAACCCTGGTGCTGGCCCTGGCCGGCGCCTGGCTGATCGCCCTGGGCTGGGCCGCCTGGCCGGCCCTGCAGCGCCTGCCCGCCTTGCGCGCCATTCCCCTGCTCGGCGCCTTGTGGGGTGGCCTGCTGCTGGTGGGCGCAGCAGCCGGGGGCAACGACCTGTGGCAACCCCTGCAGCCCTTCGCCGGCAAGGGCACCGCGCAAGCTCCGGCCAACGCCCACGACGCCTTCGTCACCGTGAGCGCACCGGCCGACCTGCAGCGTGAGCTCGATGCCGCCAAGGCCCGTGGCCAGTGGGTGCTGGTGGACTACTATGCCGACTGGTGCGTGTCGTGCAAGGTCATGGAAAAGCAGGTGTTCGGCCGTGGCGATGTCCAGGCCAGCCTGGACGGCGTGCACCTGCTGCGCCTGGACGTGACCGCCGACTCTCCGGCCAGCCGCGAACTGCTGCAGCGCTATCAGGTGCCAGGCCCGCCCAGCCTGATCTGGATCGGCCCGGAAGGCGACGAGCGCCGTGCCCGTCGCATCACCGGCGAGATCGACGCCGCCGGCTTCCTGCAACACTGGGCCCAGACCAGGAGCCAAGGCTGATGCTGACCGTCACCCTCGGGCCGCTGACCATGGCCCTGAACCACCTGCTGCTGCTCGCAGCGCTGGGCATCGCCAGCCTGGTCGGCTGGCGGGTGGCCAGGCGCGGCGGCGAGAACCCGGAGTCGGCGCTGTTCAACCTGTTCCTGCTGGGCCTGCTGTTCGCCCGCCTGGGCTTCGTCCTGGCCTACTGGCCGATGTACCGCGACGACCCGCTGCAGGTCATCGACATCCGCGACGGCGGCTTCCTGCTCTGGGGCGGCCTGCTGGGCCTCGTCCTCGGCACCCTGTGGCAGGGCTGGCGGCGCCCCGGCCTGCGCCGCCCCCTGGGCTGGGCGTTGTTCAGCGGCGCGTTGTTCTGGGGCCTCGGCAGCCTGGCCAGCCACCTCTACAGCAAGGGCACCGAGCTGCCGGACATGAGCCTGCGCGACAACCGTGGCCAAGCGGTGGCCCTGCACAGCTACCGCGGGCGACCGCTGGTGATCAATATCTGGGCCACCTGGTGCCCGCCCTGCCGGCGCGAAATGCCGGTGCTGCAACAGGCCGAGGACGACTACCCCCATGTGACGTTCCTGTTCGTCAACCAGGGAGAGACCCCGGAGAACGTCAGCACCTTCATGGCCACCACCGGCCTGACCCTCTCCCACGTGCTGTTCGACGGCACCGGCGAACTGGCCCGCAAGGTCGGCTCCATGGCCCTGCCCACCACCCTGTTCTACAACGCCGAAGGGCGGCTGGTCGGCAGCCACCTGGGCGAGCTGTCGCGCGCCAGCCTGCGCCACGCCCTGGAACCCTTCGAACGCGCCGATGCGCCCGCCCCACAAGGAAACTGACATGCGACTGAATGCGCTGCTGCCCCTGACCCTCACCTTGCTCGCCGCCCCGCTGTTGCACGCCGAAGAGTTCCCCAAGCCGATCCAGCAACTGCAAGCCAAGGGCGCCGTGATCAAGGGCAGCTTCGACGCCCCCAACGGCCTGCGCGGCTATGCCGCCGAGTACCACAACAACGGCATCGCCCTGTACCTGACGCCCGACGGCAAGCATGTGCTGGTGGGCAGCCTGTTCGACGAGCAAGGCAAGGACCTCAGCGCCGAACCGCTGGAAAAGCTGGTGTACGCACCGATGAGCAAGGCGGTCTGGGCGAAGATGGAAAACACCGCCTGGATCCAGGACGGCAAGGTGGACGCACCACGCACCGTCTACCTGTTCAGCGACCCCAACTGCCCCTACTGCAACATGTTCTGGCAGCAGGCCCGGCCCTGGGTCGAGTCGGGCAAGGTGCAGCTGCGCCACATCATGGTCGGCATCATCCGCGAGGACAGTCCGGGCAAGTCCGCCGCGCTGCTCGCCGCCAAGGACCCGGCCAAGGCCTTGCAGGAGCACGAGAAGGCCGGCAAGGCCAGCACGCTCAAGGCGCTGGACAAGGTGCCGGAGGCAGTACAGAAGAAGCTCGAGGCGAACCTGGCGTTGATGGAAGAACTGGGCCTGGCGGCAACCCCGGCGATCTTCTATCAGGATGAAAAGGGGCAGTTGCAGAGCCAGCAAGGCGCGCCGCGGCCCGAGATGCTCGGGAAGATCCTCGGCAAACGCTGAGAACCATCGCGGGGTCGGCCCGCTCCCACGTGGGAGCGGGCTGGCCCCGCGAAGGCCGTTACAACGCTTCCAGCTCCGCCATCAGATCGCTCAACCGATCGACCTTGGCGTCATCCAGCGCGCTGTCCTGCAGCCCGCGCACATAGTCCGCCAGCTCTTCCACCGTGCTGCACTCGAACATCGCCCGCAACGGCACGTTCAACTGCAGGGCCTTCTGCACCCGCGAGGCGATCTGCGTCGCCAGCAGCGAATGCCCGCCCAGCTCGAAGAAGTTGTCGCGCACGCCCACCCGTTCGGCCTTGAGCACATCGGCCCAGATGCCGGCGAGGGTCTGCTCCAGTTCGTCACGCGGCGCCAGGTAGGCCTGGCTGTGCTGGCCGCCGATCTCGATGGCCGGCAGCGCCTTGCGGTCGAGCTTGCCATTGGCGTTGTGCGGCAGGCTGTCGAACCAGCCCCAGTGCAGCGGCACCATGTACTCCGGTAGCTCGGCGCGCAGGCGCTGCTTGAGCTGGTCGAGCAGCGCGGCGTCGGCGGCGACGCCTTGATGCGCCACCAGGTAGCCGACCAGGTGCTTGCCGTTGACGCCTTCCTGCACGCCCACCGCGGCATCGCGCAGCTCGGCTTGCTCGTGCAGGCGTGCCTCGATCTCGCCCAGCTCGATGCGGTAGCCGCGGATCTTCACCTGGTGGTCGATACGCCCGACGTACTCCAGCACGCCATCGGGACGGCGCCGGGCCAGGTCGCCGGTGCGGTACAGACGCTCGCCCGGCGCACCGTACGGATGAGGAATGAAGGCCTGGGCGGTGCGCAGCGGATCGCCAACATAGCCACGGCCCACGCCGGTGCCGGCGACGCACAGCTCGCCCACCGCGCCCAGCGGCACCAGGGTCTGGTCCTCGCCGAGCAGGTACAGGCGGTTGTTGTCGGTCGGCGTGCCGATCGGCAGGTAGCTGCCCTGGGTCGAGGCGGCGTCGACGCGGAAGAACGCCACGTCATCCGAACACTCCGCCGGGCCATAGGCGTTGACCAGGCCGATGGCCGGGTAACGCTGCAGCCACTGAGCGGCCAGCTCGGGCGGCATGGCCTCGCCGGTGGGCAGCATCCAGCGCAGGCCGTCGAGGGCCTGGTGGTCGTTGGCCAGCATGCCCTGGATCAGCGATGGCACGCTCTCCAGCACGGTGATGCCGGTGGCCTGCACATGGTTCAACAGGCCCTGCGGGTCGTGGGCGATGGCGTTCGGCACGATCTGCACCTTGGCCCCGAACAGCGGCGCGGCGAGGAACTGCCACACCGAGATGTCGAAGCTCTGCGAGGCGGTCTGGGCGATCACGTCCTGCTCGTCCAGGGCCAGGTACGGCACCTTGCTCAGCTGGTTGTTGAGCATGCCGCGCTGCTCGACCATCACGCCCTTGGGCAGGCCGGTGGAGCCGGAGGTGTAGATCACGTAGGCGAGGTTGTCCGGCGCGCTGTGGATGCCGGGGTTGTGGCTGGCCACGTTGCTCGCCTGCACCTCTTCCCAGACCAGCAGCTTCGGCCGAGCCGCGCCCGCCACTTCGTCGAGCAGCTGGCGCGCCTGCTCGGCGCAGGCCGCGCTGCACACCAGCACCGGCGTGCGGCTGAGCTCGACGATGCGTTGTAGGCGCGCCGACGGCAGGCCCGGATCCAGCGGCAGGTAGCCGGCGCCGGCCTTGAAGCTGCCGACGATCATGCCCAGCAGCGCCAGGCCGCGCTCGGCCAGCAGCGCCACCGGTTGGTCGATGGCCACGCCGGCCGCGACCAGGGCATGGCCGAGGCGGTTGGCCGCCACGTTCAGCCCGGCATAGTCGTAGGCGGCCTCCAGGCAGCGGGCGACGGTGCGCTGCGGGTGCGCGGCGACCCGCGCCTCGAACAGCTCGACGTAACTCTGCTCCAGGGCGTAGCTGTGCTCGGTGCGGTTGCAGTCGTCGAGCAGGAAGCGCTGCTCGTCGGCGCCCAGCAATGCCAGTTCGTCCACGTCGCCGTCGAAGCCTTCGACCAGCGCCAGCAGCAGGCGCTTGAACTCGGCGAGCAGGCGCTCGACGGTCGGGTAGTCGAAGTAGCGCTGGTCGAACGACAGGTGCAGGCCCAGGTCGTCGCCCGGGTAGCACACCGCGGTCAGCGGGAAGTTGGTGTGGGTACGGCCCGAGTCGGAACTGGCGTCAAGGTGCTGGGCATGGTCGAGCACGGCGGTTTCCACCGGGGCGTTCTCGAACACGAACAGGCTGTCGAACAGCGGCTGGCCCTTGGGCAGTTCGCTGCATTCCTGGATCGCCACCAGCGGCAGGTACTCGTACTCGCGCAACTGCATGTTGCGGTCGAGCAGGCCTTGCAGCCAGTCACGCACGCTGCGCCGCTCGCCGGGCTGCGGCATCTGCACGCGCAGGGCGATGCTGTTGATGAACAGGCCAACGGTGCGCTGCATCTGCGGCAGGCTCACCGGGCGCCCGGCCACCGTGACGCCGAACACCACGTCGCGGTCGCCGCTGTAACGGGCCAGGGTCAGGGCCCAGGCCGCCTGGGCGAAGGTGTTGACCGTCAGCTGGTGAGCCTGGGCCAGTTCGCGCAGGCGCGCGCCCTCGCTCACCTCGAGGCGGGTGTAGCAATCACCCACCACCATGCCGTCACCGGCGTGATCGTGGCGCAGCGGTCGATCGCTGGGGATCGCCGTGGCCCGTTCGAAGCCGGCCAGGTTGGCCTGCCACCACTGGCGCGCCTCGTCGAGGTCCTGGCGTTGCAGCCAGCCGATGTAGTCGCGGTAGCGTGGCGGCAACGGCAACTGGGCCTGGCGCCCTTCGCCCAGGGCCTGGTAGATCTCGAAGAAGTCGTTCATCAGCAGCGAGCGGCACCAGGCATCGATGAGGATGTGGTGGTTGCTCATCATGAACCAGTAGCGCGCGTCGTCCACGCGCACCAGGCGCAGGTGGAACGGCGCTTCGCGCAGCAGTTCGAAGCCGGCCTCGCGCTCCTGCTTGTGCAGCGCCTGCAGACGCTCCTCCTGCGCGGATTCGTCGAGGCCGCGCCAGTCCTGGTAGTCCACCGGGGTCTTGCCGGGCTTGTGGATGATCTGCAGCATCGCTTCGCCGGCGTTCCAGCTGAACGATGCGCGTAATGCCTCGTGGCGCGCCACCACGGCCTGCCAGGCCTGGGCGAAGCGCTCGGGGTCGAGGGCGCTGTTGATGCGGTAGCGGTCCTGCATGTAGTAGATGCCGGTGCCCGGCTCAAGCAGGGTGTGCAGCAGCAGGCCTTCCTGCATCGGCGTCAGCGGGTAGACATCCTCGATCTCGGCGGCCGGGATCGGCAGCGCGTCGATCTGCTCCTGGGTCAGTTGCGCCAGCGGGAAGTCCGACGGCGTGAAGCTGCCGTTGCCGTCCGCCAGGCAGTGGCCGACCAGGGCCAGCAGCTCCTGGCGGTAGGCTTCGGCCAGGCGGGCAATGGTCGCTTCGTCGTAGCGCTCGGCGCTGAAGCTCCAGCGCAGTTGCAGCGCGCCGCCGTACACCTGGCCATCGACGCTCAGCCAGTTCGGCAGTGGCGCGTCGAGGTCATGGGCCAGGCCGGCAGGGGCGTCCAGCGGCTGGAACAACGCCGCCTGGTCGAACTGCTGGTCGAACTGGCCCAGGTAGTTGAAGGTGATGCGCGCCTGGGGCAGCGCGGCCATGCGTTCGCGCCCGGCCTCGTCGGCCAGGTAGCGCAGCACGCCATGGCCCAACCCCTTGTGCGGCACCTGGCGCAGTTGCTCCTTGATGCGCTTGATCGAGCCGGCACGGGCCGATTCGCCCTCGCCCATCTCCGGGCTCAGGCTCAGCGGGTAGGCATTGGTGAACCAGCCGACGCTGCGGGTCAGGTCCATGTCCTCGAACAAGCCGTCGCGACCATGGCCTTCCAATTGCACCAGCACCTGTTGATCGCCGCTCCACTGGCACAGGGTGCGCGCCAGGGCGGTCAGCAGCAGGTCGTTGACCTGGGTGTGGTAGGCCGCCGGCGCCTGTTGCAGCAGCTGGCGGGTCTGCTCGACGTCCAGCTCGATGGCGATGCTGCGGGCATGGAAGTGCAGGTTGCCGCCCTGGGGATGGTCACAGGGCAGTTCGCGACGGGCGTCGCCCAGTTGCGCTTCCCACCAGCCCAGCTCGTCGCGCAGTGAATCGCTGCCGGCATAGCTGGCCAGGCGCGCCGCCCAGTCGCCCATGGCATGGGTCTTGGCGGCCAGCGTTTCACCGCGGTACAGCGCCTGCAGGTCTTCCAGCAGGATGCGCCAGGACACGCCATCGACCACCAGGTGATGGATCGCCAGCAGCAGGCGCTGGGCGCCCTGCTCGTCGCTTACCAGCAAGGCGCGCAGCAACGGCCCCTCGGCAAGGTCGAGGCTGCGCTGCACGTCTGTATAGAGCGCCTGGCAGTCCTCGAAATCGCTCACGGTCGCGGTCCACAGCAACGGCTGGGTGCTCGGCTGGGCGTACTCGGCCTGCCAGCGACCGCTGGCCTGGCCGAAGCGCAGGCGCAGGCTGTCGTGGTGTTCGACCAGCGCGGCCAGGGCCCGCTCCAGCGCCTCGGCCTGCAGCGGCTGACGCACCTGCAGCAGCACCGCCTGGTTCCAGTGCTGTGGTTGCGGCACTTCGCTGTCGAAGAACCAGTGCTGGATCGGCGTCAGACCGCTGCGGCCCTCGCGCGGCCCTTGTTCAATGCTGCTCGGCGCTTCGCTGCGGGTTACCACCGCCGCCAGGGTCTGGATGGTCTGGTGCTGGAACAGGTCGCGCGGGGTGAACTGCAGCCCCAGCTGGCGGGCCCGGCTGACCACCTGGATCGACAGGATCGAGTCGCCGCCCAGTTCGAAGAAGTTGTCCTGCACGCCGATGCGCGACAGGTTGAGCACTTCGCGCCAGACCTGCGCCAATTGGCTTTCCAGCTCATTGGCCGGGGCCTGGTAGTGCTGGCGCGCCTGCTCCAGGTCCGGCGCCGGCAGCGCGCGGCGGTCGAGCTTGCCGTTGCCCATCAGCGGCAGGCTGTCGAGTAGCACCAGGTGCGCCGGTACCATGTAGTCCGGCAGGTGCTGGCGGGCATCGGCCTTGACCGCCTCGCGCAGCAGGGCCTGGGCCTCGCCGTCGGCACTGGCCTGCGGGCACACCAGGTAGCCCACCAGCTGCTTGCCCCCCGGCAGGTCGAGGGCCAGGACCACCGCGTCCTCGACGTCGGCGTGCTCCTGCAGACGGCTCTCGATCTCGCCCAGCTCGATACGGAAGCCGCGGATCTTGACCTGCTGGTCGGCACGCCCGACATATTCCACCAGGCCATCGGCGCGCAGGCGCACCAGGTCGCCGGTGCGGTACAGGCGGCCACCGTCATGGCTGAACGGGTCGGCGACGAAGCGCTCGGCGCTCAGGCCCGGACGGTCGTGGTAGCCCTGGGCCAGGCCCGCGCCGCCCACGTACAGCTCACCGATGCCGCCCTGTGGCAGCAGGGCCAGGTCGTCGTCGAGGATGTAGGCCGTGCGGGCGCCGATCACCCGGCCGATCGGCACGCTGCCGGCATCGACGGGCAGCGTGTCCGGTGCCAGGCAGGCCAGCGGCATGACCACGGTCTCGGTCGGGCCGTAGGCGTTGAAGAACTGTTGCGGGGCAAAGGCCTGGCGGATGCGCTGCAGGTGTTCGCCGGTCAGTGCCTCGCCGCCGGTGATCACCAGGCGCACCGGCAACTGCTCGCCCTGCCCGGCCAGGTACTGGGCCAGCTGGCTGCCGTAGCTCGGGGTGAAGCCGAGCACGCTGACCTGCTGCTCGCGCACCAGCTGGCAGATTTCCTCGGCGCCCCACTGCCCCTGGGCACGCAGCACCACGCGAGCGCCGCACAGCAGCGGCACCAGCAGGCGTTCGCTGGCGGCGTCGAAGTTGATCGAATAGAAATGCAGCTCGCAGTCGTCGCTGCGCATGCCGAACTCGGCGATCACCGCCTTGCAGTGCATGGCGATTTCACCGTGGCTGACCACCACGCCCTTGGGCTTGCCGGTGGAACCGGAGGTATAGATCAGGTAGGCCTGGTGCTGCGCCAGGTTGAGGTTGTCAAGGGCTGCGTCGCTGTAGGCGGACAGGCTCGCGGCATCGTCCTCCAGGCTCCAGCGCGCGACGCCCGGCGGCAGTTCGCCCAGGGTGTCGAGCAGGTCGCGCTGGCCGATCAGCAGGCCGAGGCGGCTGTCCTCGATCATGTAGCGCAGGCGGTCGAGCGGATATTCCGGGTCAAGCGGCACATAGGCGCCACCGGCCTTGAGAATGGCCAGCAGGCCCACCACCATCTCCAGCGAGCGCTCCAGCGCCAGGCCCACCCGCACCTGCGGGCCGACGCCACGTTCGCGCAGGGCGCGGGCCAGGCGGTTGGCCTGCTGGTCGAGCTCGGCATAGCTCAGGTGCTTGCCGGCAAAGGTCAGGGCCAGGGCCTGCGGGGTACGCTCGGCCTGGGCGGCGAACAGCCCGTGCAGCGTCTGGTTCAACTCGAAGTCCTGCTCGCCCTGGAGCTGGCCGATCAGCACCTGCTGCTCGGCTTCGGCGAGCATCGGCAGTTCGCACAGACGCTGTTGCGGGTCATCGATCAGCGCCACCAGCAACTGCTGCCAGTGCTCGGCCATGCGGGCGATGCGCGGTTCGTCGAACAGGTCGCGGCTGTAGGTGAAGCAGCAGCCCAGGCGGCCATCGAGGTCGGTGACCTCCAGGTACAGGTCGAACTTGGTGGCGCTGGCGTCGTTGACCAGGTAGTCCACCTGCATGCCCACCAGCTCGCGGCTCTGCTGGAAGGCCCAGCGCTGCACGTTGCACATCACCTGGAACAGCGGGTTGTAGGCGCTCGAGCGCGGCGGCTGCAGGGCCTCGACCAGTTGCTCGAACGGCAGGTCCTGGTGCGACTGGCCATCGATGATGGTCTGGCGCACCTGGTCGAGCAGCGCGCCGGCGCTCATCTGCCCGTCCAGCTCGCAGCGCAGCACCTGGGTGTTGAGGAAGGCGCCGATCAGCCCCTCGCTTTCCGGGCGGATGCGGTTGGCCACCGGCGCGCCGATACGCAGGTCGCGCTGGCCGCTGTAGCGGTGCAGCAGCGCGGCCAGGGTGGCGGTCATGGTCATGAACAGGGTCAGGCCGCGCTGGCTGTTGAAGGCATGCACGCGCTTGACCAGCGCCGGATCCAGGTCGAAGCGGTAGAGCTCGCCCTGGTGGCTCTGCACCGCTGGGCGCGGACGATCGGCCGGCAGCGCCAGCACCGGGTGCTCGTCGCCCAGGCGGTCTTTCCAGTAGGCCAGCTGACGGGCGCCCTCGCCGCTTTCCAGCCACTGGCGCTGCCACACGCTGTAGTCGAGGTACTGCACCGGCAGCGGCGCCAGCGGCGACTCGCGCTCGTCGACGAAGGCCTCGTACAGCTCGCCCAGCTCACGGGCGAAGATGTCCATGGCCCAGCCTTCGGTGACGATGTGGTGCAGGGTCAGGACAAAGTAGTGCTCGCGCTCGCCGGCCTTGACCAGGCAGGCGCGCAGCAGCGGGCCGCGCTCCAGGTCGAACGGCTGGTGCGCCTGGTCGTCGGCCAGTTGCTGCAGGCGTTGCTGGCGGGCGTCGTCGGCCAGGGCGCTGAAGTCGTGCCAGTGCAGTTGCAGGTGGCTGTCGTCGGCCACGCACTGGTAGGGCTTGCCGTCGATGCTGGGGAAGGTGGTGCGCAGGGTTTCATGGCGCACGATCAGCGCCTGCAGGGCGCGCTCGAAGGCGTCCACGTGCAGCGGTCCCTGGAAGCGGGCCATGCCGCCGACGTTGTAGGCGGGGCTGCGCGGGTCCATCTGCCAGAGGAACCACATGCGCTGCTGCGAGTACGACAGCGGCACGGCCTGGCGGCGGTCGACACGGGCGATGGCGCCTTGGCGGTTACGCTCGCCGCTGCCCTGCAGGCGGGCGATCTCGGCGCAGAACGCGCCCAGCTCGCTGGCGTCGAACAGGGCCTTGAGCGGCAGCTCGACATCCAGCGCCTGGCGGGTGCGCGAGACGATCTGGGTGGCCAGCAGCGAGTGGCCACCGAGGGCGAAGAAATCGTCCTGCAGGCCGACCTGCGGCAGGTTCAGCACCTCGCGCCAGATCGCCGCGACCTCCTGCTGCAGCGCGCTCTGCGGCTCGACATGTTCACGTTGCTGCCAGACCGGCGCCGGCAGCGCCTTGCGGTCGACCTTGCCGCTCGGCCCCAGGGGCATCTGCGCCAGGTGGATGAGCTGCGCCGGCACCATGTAGGCCGGCAGGCGCTCGGCCAGCGCGGCCAGCTGCGCGTCGCTCTGCTCGATGCCGCTGTAGTAGCCCACCAGCTGGGCGCCGACGGCGTCCTGGTGGATCAGCACCAGGGCCTGGGCGACACCCGGCTGGGCCAGCAGCACCGCTTGCACTTCCTCGGGCTCGACGCGGAAACCGCGCACCTTCACCTGCTGGTCGAGGCGGCCCAGGTACTCCAGGGCCTGGCTCTGCACATGCCAGCGGGTTCGGTCGCCACTGCGGTACAGGCGCGCGCCGTCGCCATCGGGCTGTGGCACGAAACGTTCGGCGGTCAGCCCCGGGCGGCCGAGGTAGCCACGGGCCAGGCCCGCGCCCCCCAGGCACAGCTCGCCGGGCACGCCCGGCGCGCTCAGTTCGAATTCGTCGTCCAGCACCCGGCACAGCACGTTGCCCAACGGGCGGCCGATGGGCGAGCGGGCGCCGTCACTCACCTGGCAGTGCCAGTGGGTGACGTTGATGGCGGTTTCGGTCGGGCCGTAGCGGTTGTGCAATTGCACTTGCGGCAGCAGTTGCAGCACGCGGTCGCGCAAAGCCGCGGACAGCGCCTCGCCACCGGAGAACAACCGGCGCAGGCTGGTACATCCAGCGGCCAACGGCTCCTGGACAAACACCTGCAGCAGCGGCGGCACGAAGTGCAGCGTGGTCACCCCGTGTTGCTGGATCAGCTGGGCGATGCGCTGCGGGTCACGGTGCTCGCCGGGGCCGGCCAGCACCAGCCGGCAACCGGTGACCAACGGCCAGAAACACTCCCAGACCGACACGTCGAAGCTGATCGGCGCTTTCTGCATCAGCACATCGCTGTCGTCCAGCGCGTAGGTGGCCTGCATCCACTGCAGGCGTTCGGCCAGGGCCGCGTGGGTGTTGCCCACGCCCTTGGGCTGGCCGGTGGAGCCGGAGGTGTAGATCACATAGGCAAGGTTGTCACCGTGCAGGTGCAAGCCGGGGGCCTGGCTCGGCCAGCTATCCAGGTGCAACTGGTCGAGGGCGATGGCGCTGACGCCGTCCACCTGCGGCAGCTTGTCGAGCAGGCTGGCGTGACTGAGCAGCAGGCCGGCCTTGCAGTCGGCCAGCATGTAGGCCAGGCGCTCGGCCGGGTAGTCGGTGTCCAGCGGCACATAGGCGCCGCCGGCCTTGAGGATGGCCAGCAGGCCGACCAGCAGCTGTGGCGAACGCTCCAGGGCGATGGCCACGCAGGTGTCCGGGCCGACGCCCTTGTCACGCAGGTAGTGGGCCAGGCGGTTGGCCTGCTGGTGCAGCTCGGCATGGCTGAGCTGACCACCCTCCCACACCAGCGCGGTGCGCTCGGGGGTCAGGCGGGCCTGTTCATTGAGTTGCTCGACCAGCAGGCGCGGCGCGCTCGCCATCGGCGCCTGCCCCCAGCCGAGCAGTTGCGCGCGGCCCTGCTCGTCGAGCAGGCGCACCTCGCCAAGGGCCAGCTGCGGCTCGGCGCAGACCTGCTCGAGCAAGGCCAGCAGATGGCTGGCCAGGCGCTTGACGGTGGCCGCCTCGAACAACCCGGCGGCGTAGTCGAAGGCCAGCGTCAGGCGGCCCTGGTGGTCTTCCTCGCTGTGAAGTTGCAGGTCGAACTTGGCTTCGCGGCTGTGCCACGGCAGCTCTTCGGCCAGCAGCCCGGGCAGGCGGCGCAGGGCCGACAGGTCGCGCTGCTGGTGGTTGAACATGACCTGGAACAGGCCCTGTTCACGGGCCTGCGGCAGCGCTTTGAGCAACTGCTCGAACGGCAGGTCCTGATGGGCCTGGGCCTCCAGGGTGGCCTGGCGCGCCTGGGCCAGCAGCCCGGCGAACGGCAGGCGGCCGTCGAGCTCGACGCGCAGCACCTGGGTGTTGATGAAGAAGCCGACCATGCCCTGGGTTTCCAGGCGCGGACGGTTGGCGTTGGGCACGCCGACGCGGATGTCGCCCTGGCCGCTGTAGCGGTGCAGCAGGGCCTGCCAGCCGGCGAGCAGGACCATGAACAGGCTGGCCTGCTGGTCGCGGGCCAGGTCCTTGAGGGCGCTGGTCAGCGCCGTCGGCACCTTGAGGCTGTGGCGCGCGGCGCGGGTGTGCTGCTGGCTGGCGCGGGGCTGGTCGGTGCACAGGTCGAGCACCGGCAGTTGATCACCCAGCGTGTTCTTCCAGTAGTCGAGCTGACGGGCGCTCTCGCCGTCGGCCAGCCACTGGCGCTGCCACTGGCCGTAGTCGGCGTAGCCCAGCGTCAGTTCAGGCAGTTGCACGGCCTGGCCCTGGGCGGCGTACAGGCGGGCGAACTCATCCAGCAGGATATTCAGCGACCAGCCGTCAGCGACGATGTGGTGCAGGGTCACCCACAACTGGTGCTCTTCATCGTCCAGGCGGGCCAGGGTCACCCGCAGCAGCGGGCCCTGGCGCAGGTCGAACGGCTGCTGCGCCTCGTCCTCGCGGCGCGCGACCACCTCGGCGGGCGACAGCCCTTCGAGATCCAGATGGCGCAGGCTGAACGACTGGCTCGGCAGGATACGCTGCACGGCCTGGCCGTCGACCTCGTCGAACAGCGTGCGCAAGGATTCATGGCGGGCGACCAGGGCCTGGAAGCTCGCCTGCAGCGCCGCCTCGTCCAGCTCGCCGCGCAGGTGCAGGCCGGCGGGGATGTTGTAGGCGGCGGACTGCGGCTCCAGTTGCCACAACAGCCACAGGCGATTCTGTGCCAGGGACTGCGGCAACGCCTGGTCGCGGTCCTGGTTGCGGATCACGCCCGCTGCGCTGCCGCCTTCGGCGACAATGGCCGCCACGGCGGCGCTGTACTCGGCCAGGGTCGGCGCTTCGAACAGGGTGCGCAGGCTCAGTTGCAGGCCCAGTTCGTCGCCCAGGCGCGCGGTCGCCTGGGTGGCGGCGATGGAGTTGCCGCCCAGCAGCAGGAAGTGATCGTCCGCCGCCACCGCTTCGACCTTGAGCAGCTCACGCCAGATGCCGGCGATCCGTGCCTGCAGGTCATCACCGGACACGCCATGGCCCAGCGCCGTTTGCGCCATCGGGAACCGCGCATAGATATCCAGGCTGCCGTCGTTCATGCGCAGGCGGCAGGCCGAGCGCTGCAGCTTGCCGCTGGAGGTCTTGGGCAGCGCGCCGGGATTGAGCAGCAGGACCACGGCCGGGGCCTGGCGACAGGCGTCGGCGATGACCCGGCGCAGGGTGTTGATCAGCGCCTCGGGCGTGTGCGCTTTCTGCACGTTGCGGCTGATCTCCACCGCCACGCCGATGCCTTCCTCGCCCTGGTCGTCGACGGCGAATACCGCCACCCGGCCCTTGCGCAGCACCTCGACCTCACGCTCCAGGGTCTTTTCCAGGTCCTGCGGGTAGATGTTCTGGCCTCGGACGATGAGCATGTCCTTCAGGCGCCCGGTGACGAACACCTCGCCATCGCGCATGAAGCCCAGGTCGCCGGTGCGCAGCCAGGTCTGGCCGTCCACCTCGACGAAAGTGCGGGCGCTGGCCTCGGGGTTGCGCCAGTAGCCCAGGGCGATGCTCGGGCCGCCGGCCCAGATCTCGCCCACCTGGTTGTCAGCCAGCACCTGCAGCTGTTGCGGCTCGACGATGCGCACCGCGTGGCCCGGCTGCGGATAGCCGCAGCTCATCAGCACGCTGCCCTTGCCCGGCTCGGCGCGGTTGGCGGCGAAGGCCTCGGCATCCAGCTCCAGGGCGGCGATGCCTTGGCCACGGCGGCTGCCGCTGACGAACAAGGTGGCCTCGGCCAGGCCATAGCTGGCGAAGAAGCTGCTGGCGTCGAAGCCACAGGCGGCAAATTTTTCGGCGAAGGTGTCCAGGCTGTCCTGGCGAATCGGCTCGGAACCGGAATAGGCCACGCGCCAGCGGCTCAGGTCCAGGCCGGCGAGCGCGGCCTCGCTGACCCGCTCGCTGCACAGCCGGTAGGCGAAGTCCGGGCCGCCGCTGATGGTGCCGCCGTATTCGCTGATCGCCTGCAGCCAGCGCAGCGGTCGGGCGAGGAAATAGCCCGGCGACATCATCACGCATGGCACGCCGCTGAAGATCGGCTGCAGCAGGCCACCGATCAGGCCCATGTCGTGGTACAGCGGCAGCCAGCTGACGATCACGTCGTCCGGGTTCAGGTCGATGCCGAAACCCTGGCGGATCAGCTGCTCGTTGGCCACCAGGTTGCCGTGGCTGACCTGCACGCCCTTGGGCAGCGCGGTGGAGCCGGAGGTGTACTGCAGGAAGGCGATGTCATCGCCTTTGAGCTCAGGCTCGCGCCACTGCCCGGCCAACTGCGGGTCCAGACGATCCACGGCCAGCAGGCCCGGAGCGCTGGCGCCAGCCAGGGCTTCGAGGCCCTGCAAACTGTCACACAGCGCTTCTACCGTCAGCAGCAGGCGCGGCTCGGCGTCGTCGATGATCGACAGCAGGCGTTCCTGATGATGCTGGCGCGAAGACTCCGGCGGATAGGCCGGCACGGCGATCACCCCGGCATACAGGCAGCCGAAGAAGGCCGCGACGTAGTCCGGACCGCTGGGGAACAGCAGCACGGCACGCTCGCCGAACCCGGCACGGGCCTGCAACGCCGCGGCGATGGTCCGCGCGCGTTGGTCGAGGTCCCGGTAGCTGAGCACCGCCTGCTCGCCGGGCGCGTCGGCCAGGAAGCGCAAGGCGATGCGCTCAGGGGTCTGGGCGGCGCGCTGCGCCAGGGCCTGGACCAGCGAGTGCGGGAGTTCGAAGGCGTCCGTCATGGAATGTTCCTGCCAGTGTCTGGGTGAGTCGCGCCTGACTGACCCGCGCACGACAGGCGGGCAGTGTTCGGCAGCCGAGATGTACACAGGGGAACGGATGGGCGGGGGAAGAAATTAGGCCTGTCGGACGGCCCGGGAAGGCCGGGCGCAGAGGGATGGAGTGAAGCAGTTCACAGCCTGGAGCTTAGAACCAAAATGGATCAAAACTCATTAACTTTCGTATTTGACAATCATTATCATTACGCATAGTTTGTCGCACGTCGTAGGAAGCCTCCCTCAGGGGCGCGCTCCCACTCCTCTTCGAGACAAGGTGATTTCCATGGCGGAACAACTATCCACAAGTAAGTGCGATTCACCATTACTCCAGGCATTCGTCGACAACCGCAGCATCCTGGTGAAGATCGCCGCGCGCATCACCGGTTGCCGCTCCCGCGCCGAGGATGTGGTGCAGGACGCCTTCTTCAGGCTCAGCGCCGCCCCGCAGATCACCTCCTCCTTCAAGGCCCAGCTCAGCTACCTGTTCCAGATCGTGCGCAACCTGGCCATCGATCACTACCGCAAGCAGGCCATGGAGCTGAAATACACCGGCAGCGAAGAGGAAGGGATGAACGTGGTCATCCAGGATGCCTCGCCCGAAGCCACCCACATCAATCTCGCCACCCTGGAACACATCGCCGACGCCCTCGACGAGCTGCCCAAGCGCACCCGCTACGCCTTCGAGATGTACCGCCTGCATGGCGTGCCGCAGAAAGACATCGCCAAGGAGCTGGGCGTGTCGCCGACGCTGGTCAACTTCATGATCCGCGATGCGCTGATCCATTGCCGCAAGAGCAGCCGTCTGGGCTGAGCTCTCCCTTGATTCAGCTTGGCCCTGTGGGAGCGGGTTTACCCGCGAAGAATCCAACGCCGTGCCTGGCACCGGCTGCGCCGGTGTTCGCGGCTAAAGCCGCTCCCACAGTGGCGCGCGTTTGCCTTGGGCACTGCAGAATCCTGCACGCTCATTACTGAATACGCGGCAACTTCGGCGAAATTTAGTCGTGCGGCGCTTCGACGGTGATCTTGTAGGGCTGGAAGATGCGCAGCAGCTCGCCATTCTCCCGCAGCTGGCGCAACAGGTTGGCGAAAGCCTCAGGGCTGATGGCCGCCCCCGGGCGCAGCAGCGCGTAGTGATGATAGACCTGGTCGACCCGTTGCGAGGCCAGCAACTGGCCGACGCTGTCCGGGTTGCGCTGGAGGAAGTCGCTCAGGTACGAGCGGGTGACCAGGGCGATGTCGGCACGCCCACGCTCGACCATGTTCAGGTTGCTGTCGTGGGAATAAGTCAGCGTCGCACGGTAGCGCTTCTTCAACCAGGCCGGGTCCGCGTTGAAATCGGCAAAGGCATAGTGATAGCCATTGAACAGCGCCAGGCGCTTGCCCTCGAGGTCGTCGAAGTAATGCTGGTCACGCCCTGACTGCTGGCGGCTGACGAAGATCTCGGCATCCTCCAGCCCCATGTCCACCGCCTTGTGCTCGATCTCCTGCCAGCCCCACTGCGGATTCTCGAAGATCGCCATGTCGGTGCGGCCCTGCTGGAAATCGCCGAAGCGCCGGGGAATCGAGGTGGGCACCAGGACGAAACGGTACAAGGTCTGCAAGCGGTTCAGCGACTCCACCAACTGCGGCAGCAGACCGGTATCGGCCCCCTGCTCCGGACGCACGGTGTAGGGCGGGAAATGCGCCGCCCCGATCTTCACTTCCCGTACCACCTCGGCCTGGGCCCCGGCACTCAGCAAAACCGTCGCGAGCAGCAACAGGAAGGACGACAGCTTGGCATTGGGCAGTGGAATCAAGTCGGGGCACTCATCACGGGTAAAGGCCTGAATGCACCTAAGCTAGGCGTTTTCCCGCACAGGCACAACCGCCGAATATGCCAAAGTGCCAGGGGATGTCGTGGACCTCGAGTTTGGCTACGCTCTACTGGCCTGCGCACGCGCCGCGGCAAGCGCGCAGGCTTTTTTGCATTGATAGGGAGCCTGGCATGGGCCACTGGTTGGTGATCGACCTGGAAGCCACCACCGACGACGGCGGCTGGCCGGTCACGGAGATGGAAATCATTGAAATCGGCGCAAGCCTGGTCACCCGCGACGGGCGCGAGGTCGATCACTTCCAGCGCTTCGTGCGGCCACGGCGGCGGCCGCAGCTGACCCCCTTCTGTCGCGAGCTGACCCACATCGGCCAGGCCGAGGTCGATGCCGCCGCGCCCTTCCCCGAGGTCTGGGCCGCGTTCGAACGCTGGCTGGGCCATCACCAGCCGCAGTTGCAGGCCTGGGTCAGCTGGGGCGACTACGACCGCAAGCAACTGCTGCAGGAGTGGCAGACGCACCATGTGCGCAGCCTGCTGGAGCAGCTGCCGCACATCAACCTCAAGCAACGCTTCGCCAAGGCCCGCCACCTGCAGCGCCCGGCAGGCCTGAACAGCGCCCTGCAACTGGCCGGCCTGCAGTTTGCCGGGCAACAGCACCGGGCCCTGGAAGACGCCCGCAACACCGCGCGCCTGCTGCCCCTGAGCCTGCCGCCGGGCAGCGCCTGAAACAGATGACGCAGGGGCGGGCCTTGGGCATACTGGCCAGCCCTTTTTTCAGTCCTTTTTCAGGAGTCGCCCGATGTTCAAGGTCAATGAGTACTTCGATGGCACCGTCAAGTCGATCGCCTTCGAAGGCAAGGAAGGTCCGGCCACCGTGGGCGTGATGGCCCCGGGCGAATACGAGTTCGGCACCGCCAAGCGCGAGATCATGCACGTGGTCTCCGGCGCCCTGACCGTCAAGCTGCCGGGCAGCGACAACTGGGAGAAATTCGACGCCGGCAGCCAGTTCAATGTGCCGGCCGACAGCAAGTTCCAGCTGAAGGTCGCCGTGGATACCGCCTACCTGTGCGAGTATCGCGACTGAGCGCCGGCCTGCACCGGCCTCTTCGCGGGTAAACCCGCTCCCACAGGGTTCAAGGATTGCACCGTCCCTGTGGGAGCGGGTTTACCCGCGAAGAAACCTGCATCAATCTCTCAGGAAAGCCGCCACCCGCTCCGCCGCTACCTGCATGTGCTGCTCATGGCTGAACCCCGACGCCTTCAACGGCTTGAGGTCATGATCCGCCGCCACCAGCCAGCTCACCTCGATCGCCGGCGATAGCGCATACCCCGCCACCGCCTCACGATTGCCCAGGGCATCCCGCTCGCCCTGCACGATCAACGTTCGCGTGCGCAACCCGGCCAGGTGCTCCACCCGCGGCTTTTCAGGCTTGCCCACCGCATAGAACGGATACCCCAGGCACACCAGCGCATCGGCGCCCAGTTCGTCCGCCAGCAGGCTGGCCATGCGCCCGCCCATGGACTTGCCGCCGACAGCCAACCGCCCTGCGACCAATGGTCGCAGCTGGTCGTATACAGTCCTCCAGCATTCGAGCAACACCTTCTGCGGATTGGGCGGTCGCTTGCCGCCGTTCAGGCGCCGCTCGGCCATGTACGGGAACTCGAAGCGCACCACCCCTACCCCTTGCCCCGCCAGCCTTTGCGCCATGTCCTCCATGAACCCGCTGTCCATTGGCGCACCGGCGCCATGGGCCAGGATCAGGCAGCTGGAAATGCCGCGATCCTCCACCATTTTCGGAGGATCGCAGCGCAAGCCTGGGACATTTCCGATCTTCGCCCATTGATCCCCGTCAATACCGGCACTTTGCCCATTAATCATGCTTGCCTCGCTGTTTAGCCTGCCTATAACCGTGGATGGGAACCCATACATGAACACAACCAGCAGTACCGCCTACAACTATCAGGTGGTCCGCCAATTCGCCATCATGACGGTGGTGTGGGGCATCGTCGGGATGGGGCTCGGCGTCTTCATTGCCGCCCAGCTCGCCTGGCCCGCCTTCAACCTCGACCTGCCGTGGACCAGCTTCGGCCGCCTGCGACCCTTGCACACCAACGCGGTGATCTTCGCCTTCGGCGGCTGTGCCCTGTTCGCCACCTCCTATTATTCGGTGCAACGCACCTGCCAGACCACCCTGTTCGCGCCACGCCTGGCCGCGTTCACCTTCTGGGGCTGGCAACTGGTGATCCTGCTGGCGGCGATCAGCCTGCCGCTGGGCTACACCAGCACCAAGGAATACGCCGAACTGGAATGGCCGATCGACATCCTGATCACCATCGTCTGGGTGGCCTATGCCGTGGTGTTCTTCGGTACGCTGATGAAGCGCAACACCAAGCACATCTACGTGGGCAACTGGTTCTTCGGCGCCTTCATCCTCACCGTGGCGATCCTGCACATCGTCAACAACCTGGAAGTGCCGGTCAGCCTGACCAAGTCCTACTCGCTGTACGCCGGCGCCACCGATGCCATGGTGCAGTGGTGGTACGGCCATAACGCCGTGGGCTTCTTCCTGACCGCCGGCTTCCTGGGGATGATGTACTACTACGTGCCCAAGCAGGCCGAGCGTCCGGTGTATTCGTATCGCCTGTCGATCGTGCACTTCTGGGCGCTGATCACCCTGTACATCTGGGCCGGCCCCCACCACCTGCACTACACCGCCCTGCCGGACTGGGCGCAGTCGCTGGGCATGATCATGTCGCTGATCCTCCTGGCGCCGAGCTGGGGTGGCATGATCAACGGCATGATGACCCTGTCGGGCGCCTGGCATAAGCTGCGCAGCGACCCGATCCTGCGCTTCCTCGTCGTCTCGCTGGCGTTCTACGGCATGTCCACCTTCGAAGGCCCGATGATGGCCATCAAGACGGTCAACGCCCTGTCCCACTACACCGACTGGACCATCGGCCACGTCCACGCCGGCGCCCTCGGCTGGGTGGCGATGATCTCCATCGGCGCGCTGTACCACACCATCCCGAAAGTGTTCGGCAAGGAGCGCATGTACAGCCTCGGGCTGATCAACGCGCACTTCTGGCTGGCCACCATCGGCACCGTGCTCTACATCGCCTCGATGTGGGTCAACGGCATCGCCCAGGGCCTGATGTGGCGCGCGGTCAACAGCGACGGCACGCTGACCTACTCGTTCGTCGAAACCCTGGTGGCCAGCCACCCAGGCTTCGTCGTGCGCTTCGTCGGCGGCGTGATCTTCCTCAGCGGCATGTTCCTGATGGCCTGGAACACCTGGCGCACCGTGCGCGCCCCGGCCGCCGAGCAAGCCACCGCCAACGCCCAGCTGGCTTGAGGAGTAGAGCCTGATGAACCATGAAGTCGTTGAGAAAAACATAGGCCTGATGGCCCTGCTGATGGTGTTCGCCGTCAGCATCGGCGGCCTGACCCAGATCGTCCCGCTGTTCTTCCAGGACGTCACCAACAAGCCGGTCGAGGGCATGAAGCCCTACACCGCCCTGCAGCTCGAAGGCCGCGATATCTACATCCGCGAAGGTTGCGTGGGCTGCCACTCGCAGATGGTCCGACCGTTCCGCGCCGAAACCGAGCGTTATGGCCATTATTCGGTGGCCGGCGAGAGCGTGTGGGACCACCCATTCCTGTGGGGCTCCAAGCGCACCGGCCCGGACCTGGCCCGCGTAGGCGGTCGCTACTCGGACGACTGGCACCGCGCGCACCTGTACAACCCGCGCAACGTGGTACCGGAATCGAAGATGCCGTCGTACCCATGGCTGGTGGCCGCGCAGGTCGACAACAGCCACACCGACGTCAAGATGCGCGTCCTGCGCGGCCTCGGCGTGCCCTACAGCGACGACGACATCGCCGGTGCCAAGGACGCGGTCAAGGGCAAGACCGAGATGGATGCGCTGGTCGCCTACCTGCAGGTGCTCGGCACCGCGATCAAGAACAAGAGGTGAGTGCCATGGAAATGGACATCGGCATGATCCGCGGCCTGGGCACCCTGGTGGTGATGATCGCCTTCATCGGCCTGTCGCTCTGGGTGTTCAACCGTCGCCGCGACCGTGATTTCGCCGAAGCGCGCCTGCTGCCCTTCGTCGACGACCGCCTGCCCCCCGCCGGGCAGGAACCTGCTGCAATGAGGAGTACCCGGCAATGACCACCTTCTGGAGTACGTACATCAGCGTACTGACCATCGGCAGCCTGATCGGCCTGACCTGGCTGCTGCTCGCCACCCGAAAAGGCCAGAGCAGCGACACCACCGACCAGACCATGGGCCACAGCTTCGACGGCATCGAGGAGTACGACAACCCGCTGCCCAAGTGGTGGTTCTGGTTGTTCGTCGGCACCCTGGTGTTCTCGGTCGGCTACCTGATCCTCTACCCGGGCCTGGGCAACTGGAAAGGCATCCTGCCTGGCTACGAGAATGGCTGGACCCAGGTGGACGAGTGGCAGAAAGAGATGGACAAGGCCGACGCCAAGTTCGGCCCGATCTTCGCCAAGTATGCCGCCATGCCGGTTGAAGAAGTGGCCAAGGACCCGCAAGCACTGAAAATGGGCAGCCGGCTGTTCGCCTCCAACTGCTCGGTGTGCCACGGCTCCGACGCCAAGGGCTCCTACGGCTTCCCCAACCTGACCGACAGCGACTGGCGCTGGGGCGGCGAGCCGGAGACCATCAAGGCCTCGATCATGAACGGCCGCCACGGCGTCATGCCGGGCTGGTCCACGGTGATCGGCGAGCAGGGCGTGGCCGATGTGGCGGCCTTCGTGCTGACCAACCTCGATGGCCGCAGCCTGCCGGAAGGGGTCAAGGCCGACCCGGCCAAGGGCCAGGAGATCTTCGCCACCAACTGCGTGGCCTGCCACGGACCTGAAGGCAAGGGCACCCCGGCCATGGGCGCGCCGAACCTGACCCATCCGCAGGCGTTCATCTACGGCTCGAGCTTCGCCCAGCTGCAGCAGACCATCCGCTATGGCCGTCAGGGCCAGATGCCGGCGCAGCACGACATCCAGGGCAACGACAAGGTCCACCTGCTGGCGGCCTATGTGTATAGCCTGTCGCAGGAGCAAGTGCCTGAAACCGTAACCGCCAAGTAACACTCGTGGGAGCGGGCTTGCCCCGCGATGGCATCAGCGCCAACGCCATCGAGGGGCAAGCCCGCTCCCACGAACCTTCTCCCACACCCCCGCCCGCTCCACCCTCCCGCCTTGCACCCCCTCCGAACACAACTAAGCTTGTTGCCACAGTGGCTCCGCTCGCAGCGACCGGAACAGACGTGGTGCACAGCCTGACATCACGCATCGACTCCACGCTCACGAGCCTGCGGCTTTGGGATGACGCCTTGCGTGCCCGTCCCCGCTTAAAAAGCTTGACCGAACGATCAGAAAAACATGGAAAACGGTACACATTACAAATATTTATTTGTGTACAATCATCCAGCCCAAGAGCCGCGGGACGGCGGTGAAAAGGGCCTGGACACGGGTCGGCGCAGGTTTCCTTGCGTTGCCATAACCCTGGTGGTTATCGATACTGGCGCCGATTTACCAACCAACAAGAACACCCAAACCGTGGAACCTTAGAATGAGCACTGCAATCAGTCCGACTGCTTATAACTATAAGGTCGTCCGCCAGTTCGCCATCATGACGGTGGTCTGGGGGATCCTTGGCATGGGGCTCGGCGTCTTCATCGCCTCGCAACTGGTATGGCCCCAGCTCAACCTGGACCTGCCATGGACGAGCTTCGGCCGCCTGCGCCCACTGCACACCAACCTGGTGATCTTCGCCTTCGGTGGCTGTGCCCTGTTCGGCACCAGCTACTACGTGGTGCAGCGCACCTGCCAGACCCGGCTGATCTCCGACAGCATGGCTGCCTTCACCTTCTGGGGCTGGCAGGCGGTGATCATCGGCGCGCTGGTCACCCTGCCGATGGGCTTCACCACCACCAAGGAATACGCCGAGCTCGAGTGGCCGCTGGCGATCCTGCTGGCCATCGTCTGGGTCACCTACGCCCTGGTGTTCTTCGGCACCATCGTCAAGCGCAAGACCAAGCACATCTATGTCGGCAACTGGTTCTACGGCGCCTTCATCGTGGTCACCGCGATGCTGCACATCGTCAACCACATCTCGCTGCCGGTGAGCCTGTTCAAGTCCTACTCGGCCTACGCCGGCGCCACCGACGCGATGATCCAGTGGTGGTACGGGCACAACGCCGTGGGCTTCTTCCTCACCACCGGCTTCCTCGGGATGATGTACTACTTCGTGCCCAAGCAGGCCGAACGCCCGATCTACTCCTATCGCCTGTCGATCGTGCACTTCTGGGCGCTGATCACCTTGTACATCTGGGCAGGTCCCCACCACCTGCACTACACCGCGCTGCCGGACTGGGCGCAGTCGCTGGGCATGGTGATGTCGATCATCCTCCTAGCGCCGAGCTGGGGCGGCATGATCAACGGCATGATGACCCTCTCGGGCGCCTGGCATAAGCTGCGCACCGACCCGATCCTGCGCTTCCTGGTCGTCTCGCTGGCGTTCTACGGCATGTCCACCTTCGAAGGCCCGATGATGGCCATCAAGACAGTCAACTCGCTGTCGCACTACACCGACTGGACCATCGGCCACGTCCACGCCGGCGCCCTCGGCTGGGTAGCGATGATTTCCATCGGCGCGGTCTACCACATGATCCCGAAACTCTACGGCCGCGATCAGATGCACAGCGTCGGCCTGATCAACGCGCACTTCTGGCTGGCCACCATCGGCACCGTGCTGTACATCGCCTCGATGTGGGTCAACGGCATCACCCAGGGCCTGATGTGGCGCGCCATCAACGACGACGGCACCCTCACCTACTCCTTCGTCGAAGCCCTGCAGGCCAGCCACCCGGGCTTCATCGTCCGCGCCCTGGGCGGTGCGTTCTTCGCCTCCGGCATGCTGCTGATGGCCTACAACGTGTTCCGCACAGTACGCGCCGCCAACCCGGTTCAGGCTGAGGAAGCCGCCAAGATCGTCGTCGTGGGAGCCCACTGATGAAGCATGAAGCAGTCGAGAAGAACATTGGCCTGATGGCCTTCTTCATGGTCATCGCCGTCAGCGTCGGTGGCCTCACCCAGATCGTCCCGCTGTTCTTCCAGGACGTCACCAACAAGCCGGTCGAGGGCATGAAGCCGCGCACCGCGCTGGAGCTCGAAGGCCGCGACATCTACATCCGCGAAGGCTGCGTGGGCTGCCACTCGCAAATGATCCGGCCGTTCCGCGCCGAGACCGAGCGCTACGGCCACTACTCGGTGGCCGGCGAGAGCGTGTGGGACCACCCGTTCCTGTGGGGCTCCAAGCGTACCGGCCCGGACCTGGCCCGGGTCGGCGGCCGCTACTCGGACGACTGGCACCGCGCCCACCTGTACAACCCGCGCAACGTGGTGCCTGAGTCGAAGATGCCGTCCTACCCGTGGCTGGTCGAGCACAAGCTCGACGGCAAGGACACCGCCAAGAAGATGGAAGTGCTGCGCACCCTGGGCACCCCCTACACCGATGAAGACATCGCCGGCGCCGCCGACGCGGTCAAGGGCAAGACCGAGATGGACGCCCTGGTCGCGTACCTGCAAGGCCTTGGCACCCTCATCAAGAGCAAACGGTGACCGTGATGGATATCGGGATGATTCGCGGCCTGGGCACCGTCGTGGTGCTGGTGGCTTTCGTGGGCCTTGCGCTGTGGGTGTTCAGCCCGCGGCGCAAGCGGGAATTCGACGAGGCAACGCAATTGCCGTTCGCGGACGACCCCGAAGCCACCCGTCACGTCGAGCAAGCACAAGCTTCTAGGAGCAAAAAACAATGACAACCTTCTGGAGTCTGTACGTCACCGTCCTGACCCTGGGCACCATCTTCGCCTTGACCTGGCTGCTGCTGTCGACCCGCCGGGGCCAGCGCGAGGAGATCACCGACGAAGTCGTCGGCCACGCCTTCGACGGCATCGAGGAGTACGACAACCCGCTGCCGAAATGGTGGTTCTGGCTGTTCGTCGGCACCGTGGTCTTCGCCCTCGGCTACCTGGTGCTGTACCCGGGCCTGGGCAACTGGAAAGGCCTCCTGCCGGGCTACGCCTACGTCGACAACGACAAGAAGACCGAGTTCTCCAACGGCCAGGCCGGCTGGACCGGCGTGCACGAGTGGGAAAAGGAAATGGCCAAGGCCGACGCCCGGTTCGGGCCGATCTTCGCCAAGTTCGCCGCCATGCCGCTGGAGGATGTGGCCAAGGACCCGCAGGCCCTGAAGATGGGCGCGCGCCTGTTCGCCTCCAACTGCTCGGTGTGCCACGGTTCCGACGCCCGCGGCGCCTACGGCTTCCCCAACCTGACCGACAACGACTGGCGCTGGGGCGGTGAGCCGGAGACCATCAAGACCACCATCATGAACGGTCGCCACGGCGTGATGCCGGGCTGGGCCACGGTGATCGGCGAGCAGGGCGTGGCGGATGTGGCGGCCTTCGTGCTGACCAACCTGGACGGGCGCAAGCTGCCCGAGGACGCCAAGGCCGACCCGGCCAAGGGCCAGCAGATCTTCGCCACCAACTGCGTGGCCTGCCACGGGCCTGAAGGCAAGGGCACCCCGGCCATGGGCGCACCGAACCTGACCCATCCGCAGGCGTTCATCTACGGCTCGAGCTTCGCCCAGTTGCAGCAGACCATCCGCTATGGCCGCCAGGGGCAGATGCCGGCCCAGGCGCAGATGCAGGGCAACGACAAGGTGCACTTGCTGGCTGCTTATGTGTACAGCCTGTCGCATCAGGCGGAGCCGGCCAAGACCGAGTAAGGCAGGCCAGGCCTCTCGCGGATGAATCCGCTCCTACAGGTTCAGCGCAGTACCTGTAGGAGCGGATTCATCCGCGATGGGGCCGGTACTGACGTCACCTTTCCTGCAGACCTCATGACCTGAATCAATTGACACCCGCCATATCACGATTCACACCGCGAACCCAACGCGACTAAAGGTCGCAGCGCGACCCCGGCGCGCCGTGACAGGCGTATCATGGGCCGCAGAGCGCTAGCAGAACGCGCGAGACTGCGGCCGGCACGCACTGGCCGCGGCATTTCTCCACTGCCGTGGGACTTGATGATGAGCAAGCAAATTCCGGTACATGACGT
>Ga0209370_1000810_pt1 | contig 34011 bp, 29 predicted proteins | sample AgamicAtPrz_FD_187164 | JGI IMG/M metagenome (GOLD analysis project Ga0209370, IMG submission 187164) | Agave microbial communities from Guanajuato, Mexico - At.P.rz (SPAdes) (version 2) | ecosystem: Host-associated > Plants > Phyllosphere > Phylloplane/Leaf | place: Guanajuato, Mexico...
CCAGGCTTTTGAAGACGAGGTTTGGAGCTACGCCACCGAGGATCGAAACCCCTTCAGTGCGAGCTTCAATTTCCAGCCTCTGTTCGGGAAGCGGGAGCCGTTTGAGACGTTCGAAGAGAGCAGTACCTGACGGCCAAGGGCCGGGCTTATCGGCCCGGCTCTACTCCCCTGATTTTTATGTCTTCGATTTCATGGATGTGTAGGAATGTTTGGTCTTTTAATCAACCCACGACCACACCACGACGAAAGTCTTTTGGGGTACCTGCAGCGCCTGGCGAAAGCCAACGGATTACCCAGAAAGGAACTGCTCACAGCTTTTGCACGAGCAGGCGAGACCGAGGTTGCGGACTGGCTGCAGCAGATCGAGGGACCTTTGAGTTGGCCAATCGTAGCTGCTGAGTTTCGTGATCCTAAGCCTAAAGGGGTCAAGCTATGGACGACTCATCACGCTCGTTACTGTCCGATCTGTTTGGGCGAAGCCGGTTATTGGAGAGAAAGCTGGGGCTTGACCCTGGTTACGACATGTTCTGTCCACGGCACTGAACTCCACGGGCGGTGCCCCAACTGTCTGAAGGAAACCGATCCAAGCGCAATGAGTGCGAATAGTTGCCAAGCGTGCGGCACCTCATTGAGTGGGAGCAATTTTGAGATCGCACCGGCGAGTGATACAGCCGCCTGGCTCACCTCTGGCTTTGAAGATAGGTTTTACGCCGACTCGTTGCCAGCTGACGCCGGATTGGCTGCCCTCACCTACGATCAGTTTCACGAGTTGTCATCGCGTCTCGCTGTCAGAAGTTTGCCTACGGAAAGAATCCAGCCGCTGAAGGTCGCTGATTCGGGTTCGCTAGAGATATCGCGGCATATGGCAAACGCTGCGGGCGTGGTTCTCATGAACTGGCCTCTCGCATTCAGAGAACTGCTGAGTGGCCTCAAGGAAGTCCATTCCGATAGCGGAAATTGGACGCTCAGCAGGTCGTTCGGACCGATATACCACGACATCCACCGTGATCTGGATGACCCTTGTTTTGACTTTCTTCGTCGAGAGTTCGAATCATTTCTGCAGCATGCGTGGGAAGCACCGTTAGCGAAGCGAAATCGCAATTTGAGTGAGGAGACGATTGAGAGACATCGTTGGGTGTCCTTCGCTTCTGCTGCTGAAGCTTGTGGTCTCGGGGTATCAGTCGTAAAACGCCTTCATCAGCAGGGACAAATCGCCTATAGGGAAAAGGCCCCTGAAGGTCGTGTCTTTACGGTCGTGGACCTGGATCAGTTGAAGTCGATTTCGCAGCAGCTCCAGGGCGCGGTTGATATGAAACAAACCGTGAATTTGCTAAGCCTCTGTCACAAGCGGGTTAGGCAGCTGCTGGCTGGCGGTACCCTCCAGTTCTTTGGAGGAGAACCGCGCCCAGGCGAAAGGTGGCTCATTGACTGCCGCTCGGTCAACGAACTGATTGAAGATAAGCTGTCCACCAGCACTGACCAAAGTCTGGTGACGATCAACTACTTGGCCAAGCATTCGCTGCCCAAGGGTGGTGGGTTGGTCGAATTGGTTCAAGCAATCCGCGCAGGTGAACTTCGTGCCTACCGACAGGCCGAGTCTGGCCCGGTTGGTGTGGGGGCGTGGTTACTCAAGCCGCAAGAGTTTGCATCGTGGCAACAAGCCCGAACAGGGGGCAAGGGCTTAACCCTACCCGGTTTATCGGTGGTCAAAGCAGCTACGTTATTAGGTGTCAAAGAAGAATGCGCTTATGCGTTTGTTCGGCTTGGCCTGCTTTGGAGTACCAACGTCGAACACGGCAGGCGTACGCAACTGGTGGTTAAGCCCCAAGCGATCGAAAGATTCAGGCGAGGCTATATTTTGGGACCGGAGATCGCTGTGTACCTGGGAACGTCGACCAAGGAAGCGTTCAAACTCCTTTGGGAGGCTAGGTTTCGCCCGGTTGCGGGACCATCCATACCAAATGCAGCATGCCGGCAGTACGTATGGGTGAGAAGCAAAAAACTGATTGAATGCCTAATGGGTGAGGCGATGCAGAGCGACGACCCAGATGCCACCACCCTTTTATCCACGCCGATCGCTCAGCCTCGCGATAGCCGATTCAAGCATGTGGGATCAAGATAGTTAGCAAGCTCTCTTTTTTGGTTGCTAAAATCACCGAACATCATCTGGAGAATCCAATGTCCCGTCTCGCTGAATTTCGCTTACTCGAACAACAGCTCGCAGCCCAACTGGCCGAGCTGGAAGCGCTAAAAAATGACTCTTCCTTGAAGCAGGAAATGGAATTCGAAAAGAAGCTTCGCGCCCTGCTCAACGAGTACGGCTACGGTCTGCGCCAAGTGGTGATGATCCTCGATCCGCAAGCGGTGGCTTCCGCTGATATGGCCCCAAAAACCTCTCGGAAACCGCGCGAAGTGAAGGTGTACAAGAATCCACACAGCGGTGAGGTTGTTGAGACCAAGGGTGGTAATCAGCGTACGCTCAAGGCCTGGAAAAACGAGTATGGCGCTGAGGTAGTCGAGTCTTGGCTCGCCAACTGATTGCACTGCAGGCGGCTTCTGGCACGACATAAATCGTGGTGCGCCCCGAATGCGAATTCCCATTCTGGGGCGTGACGAAATTTTCTGCGGGTGGTGGTGACACACAGTTTATGCGCATTAAATAGAGGTCCACTTCAAAAAATAGACTCCAAAATGCGTAACGCTCTCGTTTCAATCTCAGTGAACACCATCGCGAGCCTCCTGACTGCGCTCGTGCTTCACTGGATCACTCCCCCTCTTACTGACCCGTCGATTCGACTAATCACTGTGTCAAGCTGCGCATCCCAAAGCGCTGCGTAGCTGAGTGATCTGTAAGCGTCCGTTCAAGTCACCTTCCGAACTCCAGCATTAAGGGAGATGGTGTCTGTGTATCTTCAAGCGGGCGCGATCACCTTTGTCGTCAGGATTTTCATGCGTCAACGAAGCTATCGGCTCCCGGCGTCACCGAAATAATCATCCTTTGCGACCAGACCAAGATCATCGATGAAATCCTGGCCATCCTCGCTGAACAAATTTTGAGTCCGCCGCTCCTGCTTGAGGTAAGCCAATGTTTGGAAGAAGCAATCCTCACACAGGTGCAGTTCATAGCGCTCCCCATCATGGGCAGTACCATAGCCCCAGTGTGCTTGTAGGGCGCCGAACTGATTCCCGCCAGTATCCAAGCGGGTGGAGCAACGGCATACATCGCACACGACGTCTATAACGGTCTCGACTTCGACTCTTCCGGTTATTTTCATCGCTGACTCCTACAAGCGCCTCTGACTTTCGCGTTCAGCATGCTACCTCCAGGACGGAGCGTAGGCTTGCCATTGTAGTCTCCATTGTGTGAATCCATAGCCGTTGTTTACCGGTCATGATCATGGAATGTAGTGGTCACTTCCATGCCAATGGCTACTCAGATCAAAGTGATCTGGCCTTTAGGGCCCGCGCAGGTCGGTCAGGCATGCTTTGGGCGGGCTTCAAACCAGTGGGTGACCACCAAAAGGGTCAGTTAGGCCTACTGCTGCCTATCCTCGCTCGTTACCATCCAGAGACCCTCTATTGATACGGTTTCAGCAAAGATGGATGTCTATAAGCTCCGCATCGAAGACACAGAAAGCAAGATCATCGACAAGGAAGGTTTCGAGGCCGAGACCTTCCGCAGAGATCCGTGGTACCAGCCTGGGAGTGCGGGCAAGCTAGCTCAGTTTGCTGTATGCCCGGCATGCGACAACCCTGTCCAGCTGGTTGGGCTGTATGAGCTACCGCCTAACGTGAAGAACCCATTCGGGAAACATGCTACTAAGAGCATTCGCGGCATCGCTCCATTTGATAGTGAGGCCCGTAACGATTGCCCGTACTTCCAGCCTCGCCAGCACAAGAAAACAGAACGAAAAACCAGGTTTGACGGCGTCCCGCGGAAGATTCTCAAGTTATTGATCGAACAGTTCGATCGCGTGGTTTACATCCTGGAGAAAGAGACCCAACTGGTCCTTTCCGAGAACGCGTTGAGAGGCATGCTGCAGCGTTACAAGGGAGAGCGTGGCTACCTCTATACCGGCGCGACGCTTCGCAATGTGCCATGGATCTTTGCTTACATGTCGGACGCCACCCGCCTGTTTGGCCAGAAGGTCAGTGGAAATGCTGAGCTGGTGAAAGCTATTGCCGCTGAGGTGCCGGGGGCGGAAATCAGCAGCGCTGGTCGGCTGGAATCGAAGAAGGTGCCTGGTTCGAAGGCGGCATATTTTGATCTCAAAATGAGTTTCATCCGCCATCGAATCGTCAAAGACAGTGAAGTGTCCGGCTTGGTCGAAAGCATGGAGTTTGTGGTGTCACAGCCTCGCAGAGGTGAGCTTGAGCACATTCACAAGGAAGTCATCAAATTCGATTCGGCTTGGTTCGAATCCCTTATCCGGATGCCGGTTGATCATCCTTATCGCAGAATGGATAGAGTGAAGATGGCCCGGGAGGAACTGGGCGATCTGCTGGAGCTGACTCAAGCCTGAGGAGGCCTGCTGTAAACCACTTTTTTCACTGTAAACCACAGTGGTTTACAGTGAAAAAAAGTGGTTTACAACGTAGCTACGACACGCGCCCTGGCCACTCCCCAGGCCAGCGCGCTTCTCATTGATTCGTTCTGCCGGGTGTCGAACACCTGTGCTGCTCGGGGCCTTGCAACGCCGCGGTGTCCTATAATTCATCTTGAGCTGAATGGAGCAAAATGTTGTGAAGCGCACATTCATTGGAATGGTCGAGGCTGGTGAGCCACTGATGAGACAAGCGCTTGAAGCTATCCGACAGGCCCACGAAGCGGAGGATGCTGGATTGCCAGACCTTGAAGTACAGCGTCTTCACCTATTGGCAGATTCGCTGTACCAGGCTGTCATTGATCGCAGAATCACAATTTCGGGCTGTCAGCGAGTATCAGCTCAACGCTCTGGGATATCAGTCTCGTCGTCCGCACTGAAGGGATAACCGATCCGGAGGTAGCTTCAGAATCCATCAAGCCAAGCGGAAGACTCACGACGCGGTCCGATTGATCAGCGAGACGGTCGGGAGGGTTTGCACACAGCCCAAAAAAAGCAGCTCCCGAGAGCTGCTTTTTTCTTACTCCCCCTTTTTGTGCTTGTGGGGTTTCAGGTCCGGATGGTCCTTCTGCTTTTCAGGGGTGACTCGCTGCCTTTTGTCCGGAGTGCCATCTTCATTGGTGCGCTTTGGGCCTGGTTTGATGCTCATGCAAAACTTCCTTTTCCGCTTGGGTTGTTGAATGCAGCTATGTAAATAGTCCAGCTTCTCTCAGCTGTCAAAGCAGGCTGGTGCAGAACCGCCTGGCCGATGATCCGGTCCACAACGAACATTCAGAGGCCAGAATAAGAGCCTCCGGCCAAGGGCTTGCAAGGGGCTGTGAAATCCAGCGCTGAGCGATACGAAGACGTCTGAACGTTCATCATGCTGAGCACGGTGTGAAACAGGTAAGAGTTCAGCAGATCGAGCGTCTACTGAGCGCCAGAGGCGGAATAGTCACAGCTTGGTGGTTGAACGCGGTACAGCTGGTGTACGCAGAGCTGGACTCATTGTTTTTTGAATGGCGCATTGCAGCACATAGAAATATAAAATCCCGGAAGAAAATACGATTGCGGACAGGGAAACCATTTCTGAATCTAAGACCCCAGAAATCATATACTGCTTAATCGTGACAGATCCCAGGATGATTCCAGTGCAGTACATGACCCCTGTGAACTGGTTTCCCAAAAAACTCAGGATACCGCTGAAAGCATTATTCGCACTCAGTAGAACTGCTTTCAGAATTGTCCACCCAAGAAGTGGCAGAAAAGCCTTAATCATGAAGGCGAATAACATCGATGATGCGAATAGTTTTATCGGCGTTTCTGCCCACGGCTTGATGGTACCGTCTATTTCAACCCCGGTATACAAGATCACATTAAGAACAAGTGCCATGACGGTGCATATGCCGAGGCGTATAATTTCCCGCTTTAGTGGGGCCATCATTATCACGGCGTGAATCTTGCGTCCGATGAATCGGTTTAGTCCTTGGGGCGACATTTCTCTTCCTATGTTTTCGGGGATGACACTGTTGTAACGTTGTAAGAAGGTCACCCTTTTACCCGAAGAGAGGTGACGCTTCAACGGTTGTGGATTGCGCAGGGGGTCATGTCCTTCCCTTACTGGTAGCTTGCTGAGTAATCCTCATCTACCTGCGTGGCAAAGATGCGTCCACCCCGTCGCCGTCAGAGCTCGGGAGGACTGGCTGCTGTCAGTAACTCATCAAGTGACGGAACCTTAGCGTTAGCACTCAGGACGAGTGTCCTGGATCGGAGTATGGATACATCATAGAAAGATTCGCACTCGACTCTTCCATTCACTTCTCTCCAGTGGGTGACTTCTGGTATCAGCTCGTTAGGCACCGGATGTAATGCCATAGGGTTATGGAAGACCTCCACTTCAGCAGACCACGGCTCGTAGCCATACTGCGGCCAGAGCTGACCGTAATCGCTGGACGCTACATCCAACAAAAATGGGATACCTTGTGATGCACCTGGAGAACGGTCGAAAAACTCACCAAACCGCGAGTATCGGTACCCGTCTAGATGAGCTCCACCTGAAATCGGCACTCGGCTGAGCTTTGGGACTGTGCAGGCATTGGTGAAAATGACCGCTGAAAGATGGGCATTTTCCCTTAGCGTAAATAGGCCGTTGGGGCGCCCTGATAGCAGAGATGTCTCTTCCTCCACAGTTATCAGCTGCATTCCACGATGCGCAGATGAGTGAACTGAAAAGCCATAGAGATAGCTGATGAGTGACTCCCTGCTCCACAGCATTGAACTGGGCGCATGGAAATCGGCTAAGGCCAGAATGAGCGGCTTACCCTCCACGTGCGGTAGGGATTCGTAACGCTTGTCCAATTTGTTTTGGATGGTCCTCGCAAACCTTTCTGCAGCCGCTCCAAAGAAGCGCTCATGTCGGTCAGCGGGTGGGAGGACCGGCGAGGCGCCAAAATGCTCATACCGCTCTTCCGGGTTGGCTGTCACTGCTTCAACCCAGGCCTCACCTCCCAGCCTATTCTCGATATGAAAATCGGGTGATTCTTTAGGCTGGGTGACCAAGAGTCCCTGCTCACGAAAAATCGCTAATAGGTGGGCCTCCCAAAGGCGGGTGTGAAAATTCTCAGTCTGGCAATCGGGAACCCAATTTCTGTCTGGGGATGGCAGTGCGAGATACAGTTGATTGAGCGCCCACGCCCCAATACGGCGGCTTGGATCAAATAGTGATTTGAACACCACGCTTGGTGTGCGCTTACCCATTCTGCTTAGAGGAGCACGTCGTCGTTCGCCTGAGGGGAGTGGAAGCGGATGGGCTTGGGTATTGAGAAAATGGCTGATTGAGGCGCGGGCTTCGGACTCGCGAGCGGTGCACTCACCATGGCTGAGGAGCACCCACACGCTATCGACACGACGCCGTAAGGTGACTACTCCGAAGCTGCCGGACTGGATATTTCGGGTTAGAGCGGCACAAGAAAGTCCGTCCTCACTAAGCCATGCCCCTACTGGCGGGCTGTCCCCAAACCCCAACCCTCGTGGAAGCGACAAAGCGATTAGATCGAACATCGGCGCAGCAATTTCTTTCATTCACTGATCTCGGCAGCCGTGAAATGCATTCCTTCATTGCCTCGGAGCGTGCCCGCCGGCGATGGCATCGGTGGACGTACCTATTGAAGGAGGGGGCTTTGCTCCACCAAGACGTCTCGGTTGGTGAAGATGGTCTCAATGGTTGCAGCCTCGGCAGCCACATGAGTCTTGCGCGTAATCTCTTCGAGGGCCAGTTCGAGCCGGTAGTCTTGGAAATACTCGTACAGCTTTTCAGAGCTCTCGGATATCTCCTCCCCACCATTCTTTGCGAACAAGATGTGGATGATCGCTGCGAGTGGGAGGGAGATGTCGAGATCCTTCTCTTCTGCATCCGACTCCGAGTTCAAACCGTCGAAATACCTCTCCAGATGATTCTGGAGCTCCTCAAGCCAGAACTGAGATAGGTTGCTAGGTAGGGAGCTTTCAGGCCCGGCCAAAAGGACTTCATCTCTGAATCGAACCAGCAGATTGGGGTTTGCCATGGAGGACCTCACGATTAGATTTGAGAGCAACTGGTCAGCATAGTCCACCTCAAAATGACCAGCTCCTTGACGCCTATCCTGGTGCTCCTGATCCTCAGACGAGGTCTGAATGGGGGCGATCCCTCAAACTCAAATCAGGACACCGCTCATAGGAATGGAGTCGTCTCCCTTGACTCTAACTGCTACCATGGTGGCATAACGTAATCCTGCTTTGGCGAGCAGGATGCGAGTCATTGAGTCCCTCCTATCCTGAGCACCGCGTCGTCGCCATAGCCACGGATTGGGCATTTTTTGCAGAGATCAGGTAACAGAAATGGCCAGCGCCGAACAGCTCAAAGCGCTCGTGAAATCTCACATCGAACGGGATGACAGTCAGTTCTATTCCGTAGCGATGCAGGTTGCCGCGCGCGAAGCTAAATCGGGCCATGGCAAGCTGGCGACCGATCTGCGCGACATGATTGATGCTGCCAAAAGCAGTGTGAGTCTGGAAGGTCGACGCAATAGCCCTACTCCCCTTGCCAAGCCTCGCGGCGAAATGGCGGGCTTGCTGAGCGTTACCTATCCTAAAGATCGCTTCGTAGAGATGGTTCTCGACGAAACGGCATCTGCTCAGTTGCAACGAGTCTTGAAAGAACAACGAATGTTTTCTCGTCTACGAGAGCATGGGCTTTCTCCTCGCAGGAAGGTGCTGTTGGTAGGCCCCCCAGGGACGGGTAAATCCATGACTGCCTCCGCTCTAGCTGGTGAGCTCGGAGTGCCACTTTTCCTTGTCCGCTTGGACACGCTTATTACCAAGTTTATGGGTGAAACTGCGGCGAAGCTTAGGCAGGTTTTTGATGCCATAGCTGAAGTCCGTGGTGTCTATTTTTTTGATGAGTTCGACGCAATTGGTTCCCAGCGTGGAATGCCAAACGATGTTGGCGAGATCCGACGGGTCCTAAACAGCTTTTTGATGATGATCGAAGAAGACCAATCAAATAGCCTAATCATTGCCGCGACTAATCACCCCGAGATCCTTGACTACGCCTTATTTCGTCGTTTCGATGACGTCATCGAGTATCACTTACCTACTGCTGAACAAGCATCGAGTCTTATTCGTTCGCGGCTTGGCCATTTCGCACCTAAGCCCTTTTCAGCTAAAGCCATTGGGGAAAAGGCTGCTGGCTTGAGCTATGCCGAAATCCGGCGGGCGGTGGATGACGCTATTAAAGATGCCGTTATGCATGATGAAGAACGCGTCAAAGGACAGACGCTGGGCAAGGCATTGATGGACCGCCAACTGCTCAGCCAGAAATTGGCAAAACAACGTAGCAGCGAGCCATGCCGGACAAAAGAAACGCAAAGCGTGAACACTTAATACTGCCAAAAAATTCTAAGCCGAGAGATTTCACGGCACATGCCTCTAAGGGTGGCGTAAAGCCGCAGATCCCAGATTTGCCAAGGCAGCAGCATGGTGCGTCACTTCAGCATCAACTGCACGCATTGAAGCCAATGGCCGAAGCAGCTAAGAACTTTCAACAGGGGATAGATGTTGAAAGCGGCTTGGGCTTGCAAATCCAGTTCATCGGTCAACCCGATGTGGAAATGGCTTTCCAAAGCCTTGGTGATGAGCGCAAGAAAATCGAACTCCTCAGCGTACGCCAAGAGGGAGACCAGACCATTGCCAACGTCTTCGTCCCCGATGGCAAGCTCGACCACTTTGAGAGGATCGTTACGGAGTACCTTCAGGAGAAGAAGGACAAGAACGGTAATCCCCGAGACCATCGTAACCTAGTCAACACGATCGAATCGATTCGCAACGCCGAGTTGGAAGCGTTATGGACAGACGATCCAGATTTGCTGCCGGACGACAAATCAAAAGAGTTTTGGTGGGAGGTGTGGCTTCCGGTACGAGGTGCGCGCCAGGCCGTTATTAACGATTTCACTAAGATCGTCGAAGGTAGTGGATGCGTAGTCAGCGAAGCACGAGCTGATTTTCCCGAACGAACTGTGGTGCTGATGAAAGGTTCACAGCGCCAATTTTCGCAATCGGTGATGGGGCTCAACTGCGTCGCTGAGCTTCGTCGAGCCAAAGAAACCGCAGATAGCTTCGATGACTTGGCCAATGAAGAGCAAATCGAATGGCTGGATGAACTGGTTGCGAGAACTGATTTCCCAGCAGTCAATCCTCGCGCTCCTAGAATTTGTTTGCTGGACTCTGGGGTCAATCGCGCTCACCCCTTGCTCAGTCCACTGATCGAGGAAGAGGATACTCACACCGTTAACCCTCAGTGGGGTAAGCACGATGAGGAGAACCACGGCACCGGCATGGCAGCCCTCGCAGCCTATGGCGATCTTACCGACTGCTTGTCATCACTTGAACGTGTGAGCATTCATCATCGGCTTGAGTCGGTGAAACTTCTTCCAAGCCATGGGGCGAACGAGGGGAACGCACTGCTTCATGCATCGCTTTTTGCTGAAGGGGTGGCGCGACCAGAAATTAGCCACGCGGATCGATCCAGGGTCTTTAATTCAGCAGTTAGCGCCGAGGACTATCGTGACCGCGGTCGCCCATCCTCCTGGTCTTCAAAGCTGGACAGCCTAGCTGCGGATGCCGATAACGAAGGTGAGTTCCCCAGGCTGTTTATCCAATCGGCCGGGAACATTCGCGACATCAACGCCTGGATGCTTTATCCCGCGAGCTTGAGCACCAACCTGATCCATGATCCGGGGCAGGCTTGGAACGCTCTGACAGTGGGTGCCTGTACCCGCAAAATGGACACGAGACCCACGGCCTATGAACCAATAGCGCAAGAAGGTGGGCTCAGCCCCTTCACCACAACCTCTGCTACGTGGGAAAGTGCCTGGCCATTGAAACCGGACGTGGTTTTTGAGGGGGGCAATGCTGCCAAGGACCGATATGGCGCAGCGGGGATGGCGAGCCTTAATTTGCTCACCGCCAAGAATGAGTTCGAGGCAAGACGATTCTGCACCTTTAACGCTACGAGCGCAGCGTCGGCATTGTGCTCACGTATGGCGGCCCAAATTCTGGTTCAGTACCCAGCCTTGCGTCCAGAGACAGTCCGCGCCCTGATTGTTCACTCAGCGGAATGGTCGGAAGCTATGCGTGACGCTTATCTTCCTGCTCGCCCAGTGAAATCGGACTACGTAAACCTTATTCGACATGCCGGCTGGGGAGAACCGAGTCTTGAGCGTGCTCTTTGGAGTGCGAGCAACTCTCTGACCTTGGTGGTGGAAGACCAGCTCTTTCCTTATAAAAAAGGGAAGGGGAAGATCGATACGAAGGAGATGAACCTCCACAACATCCCTTGGCCAAAGGACGAGCTTGAAGCTCTGCAAGGCGCAGAGGTGGAGATGAAGGTCACCCTTTCCTATTTTGTTGAGCCGAATCCCTCTGCTCGCGGCTCCGCGTCCAAGTATCACTACCCATCACACCGCCTACGATTCGATGTTAAGCGGCCTTTGGAAGGGCCTGATGATTTTGTGGGACGCGTAAATGCGGCTGCTGAGCAAGTGAATGAAGGGATGGCGCCCAAGGATCCCGACTGGCTCCTCGGGGGGCAATACAGGCACAAAGGGTCCATTCACCAAGACATTTGGAAAGGCACTGCTGCTGATCTCGCAAGCCGTGGCTTGCTGGCTGTGTTTCCTGGAATGGGCTGGTGGAGAACCCGACCCAATCTCAACCGGTACGCGCTCCCCGCTCGTTACAGCCTGATCATCTCTATCAAAACCCCAGAGACGGACATCGATCTGTATACCGCTGTCGAAAACAAGCTGGCTATCTTGGTTTAAATATCGTTCAAATGGCTCACCGGCCGCTCTGGGTTGATCGCGGTCAGTCGAAACCGGCTGCTTTCGACCCATTGCAGGCGAGAATCACCGCTTCTGCGGTAGATTAGCTAGTCGACAAGCTCAATGTAACTAGACTCGCCCCCACCCGTCGCACCGGATAACCATCCCCAAACAAAATGAAGCGTCGTGCGCCCAAGATCGTCTTGGCCAATCTCACCGCGCGACCAGCCAGCAAGGATCTCATCCTCAGTGGTAAGGCAGTGATAAAGAAGCTCGATGGTGTTGCTGCCGGTCACCCGCCCCACTTGACTGCCCATGCGGATCCGGCCGCCGTGGTATGTGCCGGTGATGGCTCCACCGTCGACGAGATAGTGAAATATCGTTCCACTACCAGATAGCCCTTGGGAGTTGTTAGCTATCGTGAATCGACGGTTGTTCAACCGCTCGTGAATTTCGGAACTAGCCATAAGCCACTTGCCCTCACTTGGAAATCCATTTCAGAAGCGCAAAGCCTATACCTAGATGGCTGGGGCTTCTCTCTGAATGTCCGCAATGGGTCGATTGCAATCATTCGCGAGTGATCGCTTTCGACCCAAACCAGCCGATCGTGGCGTCTACAAAATTTTTGCGATCCAGGCTGTGCACGTAGATGTTTAGAGAATCTAAACATTTATGTTTACATTTTTACGAGGTGTAGGCATTCTTTTGGCTCCATCCACGCGCAACAGGTACCAGCATGACGAAGAAGACTCCACCAGCCCAACCTGATCCATTAGAGCAGGTGATGGCGACCGTCATCCAAGGCTTCCAGATGACAACAGCTTCGATTCAAGAGCTTCGCGATCAGCAAGCGAGCCTGGAGCAGAGGCTCAAGCAACAAGCCCGTGCCGCATACCATGGAATGACAGGAAGCGGCAAATCAAGGTACACCTCCGAGTTGGTAAAGATCGAAAGCGAGCAAAACCCGCGAGGCGCACAAGCTCGTGTTGCCGAAACGCTCGGCGTGTCACCTGGCCGTATCACCCAGCTACTTAATTCAGATAAAAACCGAAAAAACGGAAAGTAGTCACATCACACCAAAGGTGTAGGTCAGGTGAAAAGGCTTAAATATTCAGCCAAGCGGTCGCGCGTAAGCGCGCCGCTTACTTCAGACGTTAGCCATAATGACTAGCAACTTCTCAGATCTCGCTTGGCGAAGTTATGATGCAGACTCTAAGCGTGGCTCGGGTAACGAGCGCGTTGTATGTATTCTCCTCACCGAACCTGTTGATGTCCTATCAAAGACCAATAACGTAGTTCTGGCTGGTCTTAAGGCTGCGGGAGTCTCTTCAGCAGTAGGGCTGTACTTCTATCGTTTCAAGAACGATGCGCGGCCGTTCATCAAAATTGGTGAGTGCACAAGACAGGATGGAATTCACGTCCGGTTCAAGCGCGGGTGGCATGGCACCGTAAATTACCCCGACACATACTTGATGAAGCGCGGGAAGGACAAAAGATACACCGACAGTGAGTTTGCACTGCAAATTCAGAAAATCTCGCCAGAAAACCCGGCCTACTTCATATTCTATGAACACTACAAGCTCTGCTCACATCCAAAAATCGATGAGATGTTCGCCTATCGGATGCATCAGAGACTATTCAAGCAGGGAACGGCAAGTCCAGAACGGATGAATGGCAATCCTTTGCTCGCCCGCCGCTTGGTATGGCACAAGAAGGCGTTCTCTGAGGTTGCTCGGTGTAAATTTCCAGACGGTACTCCCTATCCAGTAGGCAATGATGCGCTAACTCTTCTTTCCAGCAGGCTGCCTGCGGCAGCCGACGAACTCAAACGTTAACCCTTGTCCGTCAGCATTTGGCGGATGTCTGGCCTGCCTTTTTAGATAACTTGGTAACTATGCTCTTTAGCGGATGTATGCTTTTTAAAGCTCATGAGAAAGTCCAATAACTTCCCCTGCATTAGGGATAACAAAAAATCATCCGCAGAGCACCGTTCCCCATGCAAAGTTACAAGAGCTCCACCTCGTGGGTCACTAGTTTAAAAGATGAAATCGCTTCCTCAAGCTCTAACAGCGATTTCGATAAGTTTGGACTTGAGAGCTGGTAGTTAACGGTAGTCGCGCATTTAAAGTCCCTCATCGTTACTTCTTGATCGCGTTTAAACTTGCGTCTGTGTATCCAGGTTATCAAAGAACATTCTTGAACAGGCTTGCCCAATCCCATCTCGGAGCCACCGATGTGAAGGAGAAGAGCCCCTTTAGGGGTGGGGACGTGCCTCTTCATTCCGTTTTTACCGCAACCGCCAGCCCTGCCAGCACTCGCAGGCAGAAACTGTCCAGTAGCGGCATTACGTCAGCACCGTTTGGATGCGAACGATGGAACTTTACTCCCATGCCCTATGAATCTCATGATTCGATTCTAATTCATTGATGTAGTCGATAATAGATACACCAAATTTCGCCGGACTAAGTAAAACTTCCCACTTCTTGCCTTTGTTTTCGCCTTTAAGACGGACATCTCCACTGAACCAAAACCCTGCGAGGTCCTCTGACCAGTACGAGAACTCCTCTAGCTGTCCAACTGCGTTTCGCATTACGAATGCCACCGAGGTCGCGTGGATAATCTTGTTGCACGTTTCCCGGATCGAAAGGTTTGCCATGCTGCTCGTGAGATGTGCGGATGGGTGCCGCCCTGAGACGTCATTGTCTACCTTTGCCATCTCCCCTGGATCAAAAATTAGCTGGCTCAGCGAATCCTGGAGAATTCTTATCTTTGTAGCTGTTACGACCAAAAGCTCACTGATTGTGGCTTGCAAATTGTAAACGTAGTTCGGTTTTGTGGCTCCCCATGCACCGTGGTCATCACTATCGACAAAATGATTCTGAGCTTCCTTGGCACCGGCGCTCCAAGCGACGAGTTGAAATGCATTTTCAGTAATGAGTGCGGTGCTTAATGAGTGAGGGCGCATAACGATCCTGAGACGCTAGGATTTAAGTTCAGCAGCTGCCGTAGGTAGCCGTTGGAGTAATTAGTTAAACATTTGTGCTGCATGCTCCTATTCCCTAAGACAATGACTAGAGAATGAGCAGCGCTCCCAAGCAGCAGAGCTTCAGAATCAGCCACCTGTCAGAAGTTCAGAGCTCGCCCATGGGGAGAGTTGAGGTACGTACGGTATGCGCTAACACTATCAATAATCAATACCAATCCACAGCGCTACATCAGTAAACTTTGAAGTCGTTAGCAGCATTCTCATGGTCCGCTCTTTCGCCATCAGCAGCGTTTGTGACCGTCCGTTATGGGTCGAAAGCGGTCATTCACGATCGACCGCTTTTGACCCCAAACCCGGCTGTTGTGAGGAATCTGAGCCTTTCATCGCATGTGATTGAACGAGCTTGCCTCCTCGGGTAACGTCGTATCGGAGGACTGCAATCGCGCATTCGTCGTGACTGGGTACCAGCAAAGGCCCCCCGGCATTTTTGGCAGCAGAGAAAACTGGTTTCTCTGAAGTAGTGACGACAGGCCTAGCCTGTCGGATTCTGAACCCAAGGTCATTAGACTGGGAGCTAAAGGATCGCTGCGACTACTCCTCGGACATATTGAAAAGGCACCCGTGGGTGCCTTATTTTGCGCTCGTTGTTGCCGGGGCTGTCAGTACCAAGCTACGTAGAATCGACGTTAAGGTTGCAGATGACGATCTGCCGTTTTGGATGCATCAGCTTATTTGTGAATGCGGTAGGCAATTCTCATTTTTTCTGTGAAATTTCTACTGAAGAGTCACAGAAAACCGCAGATGTCAGCTTTTTTGTGAGCCTACACCTACCAAGGATGGCGGCCATTCCACGCAGATCATTCAAACGCATTGACTCTCCAGGCTCATTAGCGAGCAGAGATATGGCCACAGGCTATTATCATCCAGACGCAACCCTCACAAAGTCGTCCGGGAGCCTGCATGCGCTTAACCTTAAGGATTACATCCGTACTTACGATCGGGCTGCTCACCGGTTGCATCAATCCATATCCGCTCCCCATCAATGAGCCGACTGAAGAGGATTCTGTGCTGCCCCCAAAGGTCGACCTTGCTCCAGATGGGAGGAAAGTCGCGTCGGATCGTGATAGTCGAGCGGCCAGACCTGACCGTCCCGGAGCATTAGCATCGGCTTTAGCGAAACCCGAAACACAGGATGATCTTAAGCTCAACCTGCTCATCTACCGCGATCACTACCTCAAGGCACATAACGACCTGACAAATGCGAATAACGCGACAAAAGACCTCACAGTGGGCGGTGGAGTCATCGGTGTCATTGGCGGACTGATCGAATCCACCACTACCGTTTACACCGGAGGCGCAATTGCGGCCGGCTCCTCGATATATGGTCAGCGTTACCAGTTCGCAATCCAGAGCGAAAACTACCGTAAGGCCAGCAACACGATGGATTGCATGCTCGGCGTTGTGGCCCCGCTTAGCGATTCAAGCATGCTTTCCCGGGCCGGCATCACCAAGGCCGCCGCGGCTATCGAGGAGGTCCGCAGAAAGCTGTATCTAGCTCAGTCTGCGGTGGTGCTGAAGGACCCGGACCTTGATCAACTTAAAGCGGCACTGATAAAAGAAACTGATGCAGACAATACCCTGACTGCCGCAAGGACGTCTAAGACTGCTGCCGCATTTGCAGTAGGCTCCAACCTAGCGCCGGCAGAAGAAGCCTTAGTGCTGGCCAGACTCAGTGAGTGTGAGAAATCATTCTAGTACTTTCAGTCAGTTGCATAATATGGGATCAGCACGCACCGCCCTGCTTGGTAATGATCATTATGCCTTCCTAGTGGCATTGCTGCCCTGTGACGGGAAACCCGGCAGCGAAACTCAGTTGGCGAGGCTGTCGCTGGGGCGGCAACTCTTGCAGACGGCGAAAGGTGAACCCCCCCTTAGCTGTCCTCTTGTCGGTCGAGCAGCCCCTACAGTTGCCAAGTCTTTTTCGTGTGCTTTACTCGGCTTAGATATGGATGTTCGTTGTCATTTCGGTGTGTACCCATAGTTCTGCAACCGTATCAGGCGCTTGTACTCTAAGCGAGGTGACTACAGTGAACATCTATTCTCTCGGATGCGCGTACGCTATGTGCTTTACAGCTCTATTTAGCTCCGTAGCAGTTGGAGCGGAGGTGTCTGCTGGGACAGACGCTAAATGTCTTGGCTTAGTCCCGCTTTCAGAAGATTTTTCCCGACAGGACTTGTTTAAAGAAGTTCTTCCTCAAGATGCAGCCTTAAAAAAGACCTATGAAGATTTCGCTGTAAAAAATCAGTTTAATTTCCCGACTGATGTCAGCTTCGACGAAGCGCTAAAGAAGCCTAGAGAAAATTCTCTATTTGGAATAGATATTAGCCACCATAACGGCGCAAATTTTCCAATTGAGTATCTGAAGCCCAATAAATCAATATTCATTTATATTAAGGCCAGTCAGGGAGCAAAATTCCTAGACCCTCGATTTGCTAGCAACTGGAAGCGTGCAGGCGAGGTTAAACTACACAGAGGAGCTTATCACTTCCTTACCAGTGGAGACCCAGGAACAGACGCTGAGTCTTGGGGCCGAGAGCAGGCTGCTACATTCATCAAGATCATCAAGGCCAATGGCGGGCTTTTAGCGACCGACATGCCCCCAGCAGTCGATGTGGAATGGGACAAAGCTTCAGCATCGGGACCTGATAGATGGTCTGCACGTAAGCCGCATGAAATCATCGCAATGATAAGAGCTTTTTCAGATCAGCTCGAACAAGATCTGAAGCGTAAACCTATTATCTATACCGCTTATTCTTGGTGGGAGCCACGCATGGGAGGAGTGGAAAACTTCAGTGATGTGGCAGATCATCAACTTTGGCTTGCGGATTATTCCGCTAAATCTCAGGCAAGCGAAGTTCCGCGCACAATAAATAAGGCTGCTTGGGCGCTGTGGCAGTTTACTGACAAAGCCCGTCTCACTTCAAACCCAGGAAAGCAGTTCGACGCGAGTATTTTCAAAGGATCGTCGGCGGACTTTTACAAAAATCTTGGTGTAGCGGAGTTCTAATTTATGGGCACACCAATGCTTGCCAGGATGATGCTGATCGCGTCGATGGTAGTGGTAGGGCCATTGTATGCTGAAGATCAAGACGACCCAGCCACATGCGAGAGTGGAGCTCTGACACCCAGTCAGTATTGCAAGTACTTTGTGTTTTATAGGAAAGATGGCGAAGGTGACCTAGACCTGAGGGTCGGCGACGCCCTGAAAATCACTAAACCGGAGGAGACACGCGCGATTGGGCTGGTGATCTCTATCGCAAAATATCCAAATATCAATGCCGACATTCCTGCCGCAGACGTGGACGGCAAACGAATTGTAAATTTTTTAACCGGTTCCCAAAAATTTGATGAGGTCATACACCTTCGTAATGAAGACGCTACAAAAGACAACATAAACTGGTTCCTTGATACATACCTAGTTTCCCGTGCGGCAGCTTTCAACGGCAAAGCTCGCTTACTTATAATTTACTCCGGGCACGGGCTGTATGGGGACAAGGACGGCGTATCTGGAAAACAGTCTGCTTTTGTACTGAGCTCCGCGAAAAGTGATTACGATCCGTCTGCAATGTATAAAATGAGCGAACTCTCAAACAGCCTGAGGGCACTATCACATAAATATTTTCATGTCTTGACTCTAATTAATGCGTGCTTCGGCGGAGGTATCTTCAGCACGGGTGAAATTGGTGGGAATCCTGATGCCTTCACCAAACCTGGGTCATACGGGATAGCAGCTGGCGATGACAAGACTGAGGTTTATTCGTTAAACCCAGCGCAAGGCAGTGTTTTCGTAGATGCACTAATCGATGGCATAGCTTCAGGCAAAGCCGACACTAAATATGGTACATCTTACGTAGTAAGTGCAGGGGATAATCGCCAAATCACTGCAGGCATCACAAGAACAAACCGCCTATTCAATTACATAACAGACATATACGCAGACGTAAACCAAAGGCTCGCGCAAGGTAGTGAAAATATTCGTCTGAGTGAACCTTGGATTGGCTCCACACAAAACGACATAGCCAGAGGAGGGTTTTTTTTCCTAACTGACAATCCTTTAAGCAATTCTGGAAAAGAAATTGCTCAAACCTTTGACAAGGCTAGAGACAAAATCAATATCGGTTATTACTCAGTAGAGAGAATGGATGTCTCGTACGAACCTGACAAGCCGCCTTCTGAGCCGAAGTATAATGATGAGTTCAAAGTGCCATTTGGACCAGTTAGTGGAGTGCCCGGGCGCCCAGAAATAAAAATATTCAAAGCACCAGATATTTACCCAATTATTGGCTATGACATCTCAGCCCTAGATGGCGACATTGATTGGATAAAACTAAAAAGAGAAACATTGCCTAGATTTGTATATGTCCGCGCCATATCAACAAAAGGGCGCGACCATAACTTCACGAAAAACATGGAAAACCTAGCCAAACATAATATTGATCGCGGCGCTTACTTTAAATTCAACTACTGCACATCGCCAAGCGATCAGTACAAGCTAATAACAACAGTCGTCCCAAATGATTCGCAGTTGCTACCCCCGGTAATAAGAATCGTTAATCCAGAGGACGAAAAAGGGGATCAAGAAATTTGCTACAGAAAAGACCCTACGGTGGTGGCAAAAAATGTTGCTGAGCTCGCGAAGCTGCTTCACGGGCATTATAATAAAACACCCGTCATCTCTGGCACTCATTACAGTCTATCTAAATATCCAGGGGATGAGTTCAAGCCCTACATGATTTGGGTTTCTTATTGGGGCTCAGCTAAGCTTAAAATGGGCGGAAGCAGCCCTTGGACTCTATGGCAATACTCTGGGCATGAGGTTGTACCCGGAATTGGCGGCAACGTCGAGGCGAATGTGTTCTTTGGCAACGAAGCCCAGTATTCAGAATTCAAGGCGGGGAAAGGGAATGTAGCTCTTAGAGCGGTGCAGCTCTGAGCCAGATTTTGCCATAGTTTGTGTTACAGATCCTCGATCTGAATACACGGAACCATCAGTTATGGCGCTTTGGGGTCAAAGAACCTCGGTGCCAGCAGACCACATTGCACGCCGCAACCAACAGGGCGCCTCACGTGCTCCGCTGAGCAAAAAATGCCGGCTGCTCAACTGGTCACGTCGGGCTGAGTGCTATCAGCAAATGAAGCTGTATCTGCTTTTTTGTGAAAGCTGTAGGCGATTCTCATTTTTTCTGTGAAATCTTCGCGGGGGAATCACAAAAAAAATGCATCTGCGCCCGGAAGCCTTGGGGGCGGATGTCAGCTTTTTTGTGACCCTACATCAGCCTTGACCGTTGCACGACCGGGCAGCTTCGAAATTCGAGCCTAACCGGTCATCATCAAGCCCGCGCTAGCGGGCTTTTTCATTTCCAATCTCCGGGTAGGCACGCTCACCCCGCATTAGCTCAAGGGTGTAATTCAGAACGGACTTGCAGTGGGTCATACGCCTCGACCTTGAGTGCTTCAAGTTTTGAAAGCAGCCAATCGCTGACATGATTCTGCAAGGGTGACGTGCGACGAGGGTAAGCGGTGGCCCAGATCGAGCTTGTGCGTAGGGGATCAATGGTCCTCGGCAATGCCCGCCGCTTTCAAACGCCGATACAACGTACGTTCGCTGATACCCAAGTGCTTGGCCAGCTCACTGCGCGACCCCCTGAACTGACTAAGCACCTGTAGGAGATCTGCTGGCCGACTTCCGTGGGCGCGCACTTGGGCAGGGAGCGACACCACGTCTTCGGGCAAGTGTTCTGGCTGAATGACGCCTTCATCGGCAAACAGCCGTGCCCGCTCCAGGATGTTGCGTAACTCGCGGATGTTCCCCGGAAACGGATACGTCATCAGTCGATCGAGAGCAGCATTACCGAGTGTGGGCGCGCTGGGCCCTGCGATTCTTTTCAGCAGGCTTTGGACCAGCAGAGGCAAATCCTCGATACGCTCGCGCAGTGCAGGCATCCGGATAGGGAACCCACTGATCCGGTAGTACAGGTCCTCCCTGAACGTGCCGTCGGCCACCATCTGCCTCAAGGGTTTATGGGTTGCCGACACCAGGCGGAAATCCGAATGCACGGTGCGCAGGCTGCCAACAGGCCGGAAGCTGCCGGTTTCGATCAAGCGCAGCAGCTTGACCTGCATGGCCAAGGGCACTTCACCGATCTCGTCCAGGAACAGCGTGCCGCCGTGGGCAGCTTCTGCCAGGCCGGTCTTGCGCTGGTGAGCACCGGTGAATGCACCCTTCTCGTAACCGAACAGTTCGCTCTCGAAAAGCGCCTCCGTCAGGCTGGTGCAATCGACCACGACCAAGGGGCCATCGGCCTTGGGGCTGCCCATGTGCAACGCCCGCGCGAACAGTTCCTTGCCCGTGCCGGACTCACCCTGGAGCAGGACAGGGATGTCAGCCGGCGCCGCACGTTGCAAGCTGGCCAATGCCGCCGTGAATGCAGGTGCCTGGCCAACGAGCCCTTGCTCTTGCGGCTGGGCAGATGCGATGACGATACGGGTGAGCCGTTCGACGAAAGCAATCACCCTGCCCTGCTCATCCAGGATCGGCCGAAGTTCGACATCCACATGTTCCGGTCCGCGAGGGGTGTGATGCACATGCAGCACGCGCTCGGGCACCTTGCTGGACCAGGCCTTGCGCATCGGGCAGTCCTCGCCGGCCTGGTCGCAGGGAACGTGGTAATGGTGTGAGACCTTGTGACATTTCTGCCCAAGCGGCGCCTGCTGGTCCTGACCGAACTGACGTCGATAAGCGGCGTTGGCGGCCAGAATGTTGTAGTCGGTGTCCAGCACGATGGCGGGCAGGACGTCGTGCTCCAGAAAAGACACCAAGGCAAGCACTGAGGGGTGAGGTTCGGACATGACGGCACCAGTCGGATAACGTGTTCGAGGGTAGCAAGGACTGCCAGCCGCTGCCATCGACTGACACCGCACTGCCACTCTTCACTGCCAACGAAGCGGCCATCTGCCCATGACCCGCCAATCCAGGGCCCCAGGCAGGCATCTGTGCGGTGGCATGTATCTTGATGGGGGTAGATGTGGCGCCCCTGAAACCGTGCAGCAAACGGGGCTAGCCGAATGGGAGACTTGAATGATCATTGGCAAAAACCTTCACGTGGAAGCGTTCTTCGACAGCGCCACCTCAACCATCAGCTATCTGGTCATGGATGGCGAAACGCGCGCTTGCGCCTTGATCGACAGCGTTCTGGATTACGACCCGAAGGCCGGGCGCGTGACGACGGCCTCTGCGGACTGCCTGATCGAACGTGTGAAAGCGCTTGGTGCTCAGGTGCAATGGATACTGGAAACCCATGTGCATGCAGATCACCTGTCCGCTGCTGCCTACCTCAAAGACACGCTGGGGGGGCGCATTGCAATTGGAGCTTGCATCACCCAGGTCCAGAAAGTCTTCGGCAGCTTGTTCAACGCTGAACCTGGCTTCGCCCGTGATGGTAGCCAGTTCGACGTGCTGTTCGACGATGAAGAAATTTTCCACATAGGCAATCTGCAGGCTAAAGCCCTGCATACCCCTGGGCATACGCCTGCCTGCATGAGCTATCTCATCGAGCATGAAGGCCAGGCGGCAGTCTTCGTCGGCGACACGTTGTTCATGCCGGACTACGGGACTGCGCGATGCGACTTCCCTGGTGCCGATGCCCGGACCCTGTACCGCTCGATTCATCGCCTCCTGGCGCTAGGGGATGGCACCCGGCTGTTCATGTGTCACGACTACCTGCCCGAAGGGCGCGAGCTGCGCTACATGACCACCGTGGCCGAGCAGCGCACTCAGAACATTCACATCCATGAAGGTATCGACGAAGACAGCTTCGTGGCCATGCGCGAAGCGCGTGATCGAACGTTGGACATGCCTGTCCTGATCCTGCCCGCCGTCCAGGTGAACATGCGCAGTGGCCAGTTCCCAGCCCCTGAGGCCAATGGGGTGCGCTACCTGAAGATTCCCCTCAATACGTTGTAGTCAGGCACATCCCATAATCAGACAGTCAGGATCGACCATGCCCGCCGTGCCCTCCTCCGTTCCAGCGTTTCATCACCAAGTCATCATCATAGGCGCCGGTGCTGCCGGCATTGCTACGGCGTCCAGCCTCCTCCAGCGCGACCCCTCGCTGGACATCGCCCTGATAGACCCCGCCGAGGTTCATTACTACCAACCCGGCTGGACCATGGTCGGTGCCGGGGTCTTCGATGCCCCGAGCACGGCTCGGCCGATGTCGTCGGTCATCCCCCGCGCGGTGCGCTGGATCAAGTCACAGGTGCAAGGGTTCGATGCACAGTGTCGCAAGGTCCTGCTGGCAGATGGCAGGGCCTTTACCTTTGAACAGCTGGTGGTCTGCCCTGGGCTGAAGCTGGATTGGGCGGCCATCGAGGGGCTGGCGGACACCCTGGGCGAGAATGGCGTCACGTCCAATTACCGTTACGACCTGGCGCCCTATACCTGGGAGCTGGTGCAGGGCCTCAAGCAAGGCCGCGCCGTTTTCTGCCAGCCGCCCATGCCCATCAAATGCGCTGGCGCCCCGCAAAAAGCGCTGTACCTGTCCTGCGACCACTGGCTGCGCCAGGGCCGGCTGGGCGCCGTGCAAGCCAGCTTTTTCAATGCCGGCAATGCCTTGTTCGGGGTGCCCGCCTACGTGCCCGCCTTGATGGCTTACATCGACAAGTACTCGGTAGACCTCAACTTCGGCCATCGGCTGATCGCCGTGGATGGACCAAAGCAGCAGGCTGTGTTCGCCCATACGCTTGCGGATGGCACCCAGCACCTTCGCACCGAGCCGTTCGACATGCTGCATGTGGTACCGCCACAGGTCGCCCCCGACTTCATTCGCCACAGCTGTCTCGCCGATGGCGCTGGTTGGGTGGACGTGGACCCCTCTACCCTGCGCCATCGTGTCTTCGCCCATGTGCACGCGCTTGGGGACGTGATCAATGCCAGCAACGCGAAGACGGCTGCCGCTGCACGCAAACAAGCGCCGGTGGTGGCAAACAATGTATTGGTGGCACTGGGTCGACGCACGGGCCTGGCGCACTATGATGGCTACGGCTCCTGTCCGCTGACCGTCGAGCGCGGCAAGATCGTGCTGGCCGAATTTGGCTATGGTGGCGCGCTCAAGCCGAGCTTCCCTCAGTGGCTCCTCGACGGCCGCAAACCCACCCGCTTGGCCTGGCTGCTCAAAGCTCGCCTGCTGCCGCCCTTGTATTGGCAAGGCATGCTCAAGGGCCGTGAGTGGCTGGCCAAGCCGGTTGCAAGAACGACCGAGGCAGCCCAGTGATCGACCAGACGTGGCTCAGCACAGGGCTGGGCACGATCATCGGCGCGGTCTTGGCGCTGACAGGTGCCGGCGGTGGCATCCTTGCGGTTCCGTTGCTGGTGTTTGGCCTGGGACTTTCGATGGCGCAGGCTGCCCCGATCGGTTTGCTGGCTGTGGGGCTGTCGGCGGCGGTAGGTGCCGGCTTGGGCTTGCGCCAGGGCGTGGTGCGCTACCGTGCGGCCCTGTTCATCGCTGCGGTGGGTATCGTGTTCACGCCGCTGGGGCTGATGCTTGCGCATCGTTTGCCCAACGCACCGCTTCAGCTGATGTTTGCAGGCATCCTGATCTACGCGTGCGTGCGCACCTGGTTGAAGGCCCGTCAGCAATTGAGCGGCGCAAACCCAGGTGCACATCGCTTCATCGAGCCCTGTGTACTCAACCCCCTGCAGGGTCGTTTACGCTGGACGCTTCCGTGCGCGCGGGCGCTCGCCGGCACCGGAGCGTTGTCGGGGCTACTGTCAGGCCTGCTGGGCGTGGGCGGCGGCTTCGTCATCGTCCCTGCCCTGCGGCGCTACACCAACTTGCGTATGGGCAGTATCGTCTCTACCTCCCTGGCAGTCATCGCGCTGGTTGCCTTGGGCAGTGTTGCCACCGCCACCTTTGCAGGGAGCATGCGCTGGCAGGTGGGTGCGCCGTTTGCGCTGGGTGCGGTACTGGGCTTGCTGGTGGCCCGGCCACTGGCGGCAAGGCTGGAGGGCCCGCGGCTGCAACAACTGTTCGCCATCGCAGGGTGGGCCGCGGCGGCATTGCTGATCAGCAAAGCGCTAGGGCGCTAGCAGCGCATCCTGCTCGGCAGCACACAGGTTCAGCAGGTAATCCCATACCACGCGCAGGCGTACGGATTTATGCAGTTCGCGCCGCGTGCAGATCCAGTAACTGCGCTGGATGGTTTCCCCTGGCAGCACCCGCACCAGCGTCGGGTCGTGCCGCGCCATGTAGTTGGGTAGCACGGCGATACCCAGCCCTGCACGCGCCGCCGCTTGTTGGGCTATTACGCTGGTACTGCGAAACACCACATTCGGCGATCGGCAGAAGCTGTTGAGAAACAGCAGCTCCTGACTGAACAGCAAGTCGTCCACGTAGCCAATCCAACTGTGGCGCGCCAGGTCTTCGCGGTTGCGCAGGGGCGCGGCACGCTCCAAGTACGCTGCGCTGGCATAGAGGGCCAGCCGGTAGTCGGTGAGCTTGCGGGTGATCAGCAAGTCTGCACTTGGCCTTTCCAGGTGAATGCTGATTTCCGCTTCACGGTTGAGGATGCTGACAAAACGCGGCACCGCAACCAACTCCACTTCCAGGCCGGGGTAGCGCTCGAACAACTCATTCATCCGTGGCGTGAAGAACATGATGCCGATCCCCTCGGTCACACCGAGGCGGATCTTGCCAAGCGGCGTGATGGCTTGGGTGATTTCCTCCTGCGCCAGCAAGGCGGTGTTCTCCATGGCTTCGGCATGTTTGAGCAGCGCCTGTCCGGAAGGCGTCAGCTCATACCCTTGGGCATGCTGGACGAACAACGCAGTGCCCAGGCTCTGCTCGATACGCTCGATGTGGCGCGCAACGGTGCTGTGGGTCGTCTCCAGACGCTTGGCAGCCGTCAACAAGCGCCCGCTGCGCTGCAGCTCCAGGAAAAACCGCAAATCATTCCAATCGAACATGCTGGTCCTTGCATATCTGTATCGAACACCCGGTTAGAGGCGCCGACGCTCCGAGAGGCATCGCTGTGCTTAAACGCACAACGGGTGCGCGAAATCGCGTGTTTCTTCCGCGAAATTACTCACTAAGCTGGTTGGGGACAAGAACAAAAACAGGCCCTGAGGTCCTCTATGTCATCAGTCGATTCTGCCTACGACTATGTGATCGTGGGCGCCGGCCCCGCTGGCTGCTTGCTGGCGAACCGGTTGTCTGCCGACCCGTCATGCCGGGTACTGCTACTCGAAGCCGGTGGGCGGGACAACTATCCCTGGATACACGTGCCGGTGGGCTACCTGTACTGCATTGGTAACCCCCGCACGGACTGGTGCTTCAAGACCGAGGCGCAGCCTGGGCTGCAAGGTCGGTCGCTGGGCTACCCCCGTGGCAAGGTCCTGGGCGGGTGCTCCTCCATCAACGGCATGATCTACATGCGTGGCCAGGCGGCTGACTACGATCACTGGGCTAGCCTAGGCAACCGAGGCTGGGCCTGGAAAGACGTGTTGCCGCTGTTCAAGCAAAGCGAAAGCCACCATGGCGGTGCCAGCGAATACCATGGTGCCAGCGGTGAATGGCGTGTAGAGCGCCAGCGCTACAGCTGGCCGATCCTCGACGCCTTCCGCGATGCAGCCGAGCAGGCGGGTGTTGCCAACATCGATGACTTCAACACCGGCGACAACGAAGGCTGTGGATATTTTCAGGTCAACCAGCGTAGCGGTGTTCGCTGGAACGCATCCAAAGCGTTTCTGCGCCCCATCAAGCACCGCGCCAACCTGACTGTTCTGACCGATGTGCAGGTGGATCAAGTGCTGCTAGGCAACACGCGCGCCCGCGCTGTCAAAACCCGTTGGCAGGGCCGCTGGCACGAGTTCTCGGCGCGACGAGAGATTGTGCTATGCGCAGGTGCAGTAGGCTCACCCGGCATCCTGCAACGCTCGGGCATCGGTCCGCAGCAGTTGCTGGAGGACTTGGGTATCGGGGTGCGCCATGCCATGCCGGGTGTAGGCAGCAATCTGCAGGATCACTTGCAGCTACGGCTGATCTACCAGATCGGCAACGCACGTACCCTCAACCAGATGGCCAATAGCCTGTGGGGCAAGATGGGCATGGGCCTGCGCTACCTGTACGATCGCAGCGGTCCGCTGGCCATGGCGCCAAGCCAGCTGGGCGCTTTCTTGCGTTCGAACCCCGACCAGGCCACTGCGAACTTGCAGTACCACGTGCAGCCTCTGTCCCTGGACCGTTTTGGCGAGCCGTTGCATCAGTTTCCAGCCTTCACGGCTTCTGTATGCAACTTGCGGCCATTGAGCCGCGGGCGTATCGATATTCGCAGTGCAGACATGCACAGCGCGCCGCTCATCGACCCCAACTACCTCAGCGACCCCGAGGACCTGCGTGTCGCCGCCGACGCTATCCGTCTCACCCGGCGCATCGTGCAGGCCCCTGCCCTGGCAGCCTTTGCGCCCGAAGAATATCTGCCTGGGCCTGCCCTACAGACTGAAGAACAGCTGCACGAAGCGGCGGCCAAGATAGGCACGACGATTTTCCATCCCGTAGGGACATGCCGCATGGGCAATGGCCCCATGGATGTTGTCGATGACCAGCTTCGTGTCCATGGCATCCCCGGCCTTCGTGTGGCAGACGCATCGATCATGCCCCAGATAACGTCGGGCAATACCTGTTCACCTACCCTGATGATCGCTGAAAAGGCGGCGCAGCTTATTTTGAAAGGAGCAGCCACAACGACCTTCCTCAACCAGGATGCACTACCAACACCCTGAATGGGTGTGCAATACGGCAGCGCGTAGTCGGACGCTGTCGGCAGTGGAACAACAAGAATAATCACTGTGGCCTGCGGGCCGAGGACAGCAACGATGTCGGATTACATCCAAGAGCAGGATGCGGCCGCCAGCCGCCCCAGTCGTCGTGAAGAGCGCAAGATCATTTTCGCGTCATCGCTCGGTACGGTGTTCGAGTGGTACGACTTTTTCCTCTACGGCGCCCTGGCTGCCGTCATCAGCAAGCAGTTCTTCGCGGGCGTCAACGACACCACCGCGTTCATCTTCGCACTGATGGCGTTTGCCGCCGGCTTCCTGGTGCGACCGTTTGGCGCCCTGGTATTCGGCCGCTTGGGGGACATGATCGGGCGCAAGTACACCTTTCTCATCACCATCGTGCTGATGGGGCTGTCCACGTTCGCCGTTGGCCTTTTGCCCACCTATGCCAGCATTGGCATCGCGGCGCCGATCATCCTGGTCGTGTTGCGCATGCTGCAAGGCCTGGCGCTGGGCGGTGAGTACGGCGGTGCAGCCACCTACGTGGCCGAACATGCGCCACCTGGCAAGCGGGGCTTCCATACTGGGTTCATCCAGTCCACCGCCACCTTGGGACTGTTGCTGTCATTGCTGGTGGTACTGGGCAGCCGTTATGTAAGTGGCGATCAGTTCGAAACCTGGGGCTGGCGCCTGCCGTTTCTGCTGTCCATCGTGCTGCTGGGGATCTCGACCTGGATTCGAATGAGCATGCACGAGTCCCCGGCCTTCGTGAAAATGAAGGCACAGGGCAAGATCAGCAAATCGCCGATTCGTGAGTCGTTTACGTCCTGGCCTAACCTGAAGGTCGTGCTCACTGCGCTGTTCAGTATCAATGCGGGCCAGGCTGTCACCTTCTATACGGCACAGTTCTACGTGCTGTTCTTCATGACCCAGATGTTGAAGATGGACCCGGCCCAGGCCAACACCTTGCTGATCATCAGCGTCGTGATCGGCGCGCCGTTTTTCGTGTTCTTTGGCTGGCTGTCCGATCGGATCGGGCGCAAACCGATATTGATGCTGGGCCTGCTGTTGGCCACGGTGCTCTACTTCCCGTTGTTCAAGGCCCTTAGCTTCTACGCCAACCCGCAGATCGACACCGCCAGCCGCCAGGCCCCCATCGTCGTGACCGCTGACCCGAAAGGCTGCACCTTCCAGTTCGACCCTGTGGGCAAGGCGCGCTTTGATAGCCCCTGCGACAAAGTAAAGACCTTCCTGGTCAAGCAAGGCTTGCCCTATAGCTCGGTAAGCGTTGACGGCAGCGAAGTGGTCGTGAGCATCGGCGACAAGACCATCAATGGCTATGACGAGGCGGCCATGCGCGCGGCGGTCGAGCAGGCAGGGTACCCCGCCAAGGCTGACCCGGCCCAAGTCAACAGCGTGATGGTGGTGGTGTTGATCGTGGCCATGATCCTGATCGCCACGATGACCTACGGACCGCTGGCTGCCGTGATGGTCGAGCTGTTCCCTACGCGTATCCGGTACACCTCCATGTCCTTGCCGTATCACATCGGTAATGGCTGGTTCGGCGGTTTCCTGCCCACGGTATCGTTCGCCCTGGTGGTTTACACCGGCGATATCTTTTACGGGTTGTGGTACCCGGTACTGGTCACGGGCATCAGCCTGATAGTGGGCATCTTCTGTCTCAAAGAGACCAAGGACGTGGATATCGACAAGGTGTGATTCGCTGAACCACCCCCACAAAAAAACCGGCTCTAAAAGCCGGTTTTTTTATGCCGTGAAAAAACTTATGCACGTTTTTAGGAAAAATCAACAAAGAGTAAATATGTAGCTAATTCATAGGGTTAGCTTATTTTTGCAACAGCTAATCCATAATTTGCTCACATGTTATCCACAAGCCGCTCAGGCCTCGGCTTGCGTGCTTTCTTCGACCTGCGCAAGCGAGCCCAGGGCCCGTTGGGTGGCTTCGTTCCAGGCCTGGGCGCGGTCATTGAGCTCGGCAATGGCGCGAGGGCCTGTGCCGTTGGCGTACATGGGTTCGCCGATCACCACTTCGATGGTGCCAGCGTGCTTGCCCCACCCATTCTTCGGCCAGTACTTGCCCGCATTATGGGCAATGGGCAACACCGGGAGCCCAGCGTTTACCGCCAGCGCCGTCCCGCCCCGGGAGAACTTGCCCACCGTGCCAAAGGGTACGCGTGTGCCCTCCGGGAAGATCAGAACCCAGGTTTTCTGCTTGAGCAGTTCATCGCCTTTCTTGGCCACTTGGCGCAATGCTTCCTTGGGGTTGTCGCGGTCGATGGCAATGGGACGCAGCATGGCCATGGCCCAGCCGAAGAACGGCACATACAGCAGCTCACGCTTGAGCACCTGGCTGAGCGGAGAGAAATACTGAGACAGGAAAAATGTCTCCCAGGTGCTCTGGTGATTCGACAAAATCACACAGGGCTCGGCTGGCACGTTTTCAGCGCCGGTAATCTTGTAATCGATGCCTACGATGACGCGTGCCAGGAAAATAGCGCAGCGGCACCAGTACACATTGATGAATTTGTAGCGCTTGGGGAACGACAGAAACGGCGCAATGAAGAAGCTCAGCGAGCACCAGAGCAGCGAACTGGTACCCAGCAGCAGGTAAAAAAGAAAGACTCTGATCGCCTGCAGGATCGACATAGTGGTTTGTACCATTGCGGGACCTGCCCGCTTTTAGAAAAGTGCGCCCAAGGGCGCACCGTTTAGATAAGTGCCCTGGCGATGGCAGCCAGATCGTCATAAATCAGGGTTGAAGCCGGAACGCCCTTCTCAAGGGTACGTTCGCCTTTGCCTGTCTTTACCAGAACAGGTTGTGCATCGACGGCCAGCGCAGCCTGTAGGTCACTTTGGCTATCGCCCACGAACCAGATGCCCTCAAGGCTTGCCTGGTAGTGCTCGGCGATGGCCCGCAACAGGCCCGGCTTGGGCTTGCGGCAATCGCAGCCTTCATCGGGGCCATGCGGGCAATACACGATATGCCCCACCTCACCGCCCTGCTCGGCCACCAGCATGCGCAAGCGCGCATGCATGGCCTCAAGGGTCGCGAGCGGGTAATAGCCACGGGCGATACCGGACTGGTTGGTGGCCACGGCCACCGTCCAGCCCGCTTTGCTCAACTGCGCGATCGCCTCGATGGCGCCAGGGATGGGCACCCATTCATCCAGCGACTTGATGTAGGCGTCGGAGTCCTGGTTGATGACCCCGTCACGATCGAGAATCAGCAGTTTCAAGGCTTACCCCAGCAACGAAATGTCGGCCACGCCCAGGAACAGCCCACGCAGACGGCTGAGCAGGGCATATCGGTTGGCACGTACCTTGGCGTCCTCGGCATTGACCATCACAGCCTCGAAGAAGGCATCGACCGGATCACGCAGGGCGGCAAGGCGCGCCAGCGACTCGCTGTACTGACGTGCAGCAGCCATCGGTTGCACAGCCTGATCGGCTTGCTGGATGGCCGAGTACAGCGAGAACTCGTTGGCATTGTCGAAGTACTTGGGCTCGACCTGTTCGGCGATGGCGCCTTCTGCCTTGCTCAACAGGTTCGACACGCGCTTGTTGACGGCGGCCAGTGCCTCGGCTTCGGGCAGCTTGCGGAAGGCCTGGACCGCCTGGACGCGCTGATCGAAGTCCAGTGCGGAACCTGGCTGAAGCGCGCGAACCGAGAGGTAAGTGGCGACGTCGATGCCTTCGTCTTCGTAACGGGCACGCAGCCTGTCGAAGATGAACTCCAGCACCTGGTCAGCCAACCCGGCAGCCTTGACCTTGGCCCCGTACTGCTTGACCGCGAACTGCACGGCACCGGTCAGGTCCAGGTCCAGCTGCTTCTCGATCAGGATGCGCAGCACGCCCAGTGCGGCGCGGCGCAGGGCGTACGGGTCCTTGCTGCCGGTGGGCAGCATGCCGATGCCGAAGATGCCCACCAGGGTATCGAGCTTGTCGGCGATGGCGACGGCAGCACCGGTCAGGGTCTGGGGCAATTCGGCGCCTGCACCGCGCGGCATGTATTGCTCGTTCAGCGCCAGCGCCACATCCTGCGGTTCGTCGTCGTTGAGCGCGTAGTAGTAGCCAGCGACGCCTTGCATCTCTGGGAACTCACCGACCATTTCCGTAGCCAGGTCGCACTTGGACAGCAAGCCGGCACGCGCGGCTCGTTGCGCATCGCCGCCAATCAAGGGCGCAATGAACGCTGCCAGTTTCGATACCCGCTCGGCCTTGTCATAGACCGTACCCAGCTGGGCCTGGAACACCACGTTCTTCAAGCGCTCGTTGAAGGTTTCCAGCGGTTGCTTCTTGTCCTGCTTGAAGAAGAACTCGGCGTCGGTCAGGCGTGGACGCACGACCTTTTCGTTACCCTGCACGATCTGCTTGGGGTCGCGGCTCTCGACGTTGGCCACGGTGATGAAGCGCGGCAGCAACTTGCCTTCGCTGTCGAGCAGGCAGAAGTACTTCTGGTTGTCCTGCATGGTGGTGATCAAGGCTTCTTGCGGCACCTCCAGGAAACGCTCTTCGAACGAGCACACCAGCGGTACCGGCCACTCCACCAGCGCGGTCACTTCGTCCAGCAACGCGGGTGGCACGATGGCGGTGCCTTCCTGCTGCATGGCCAGCTCGGCGGTACGTTTGGCGATCAGGTCGCGACGCTCGCTGAAATCGGCCAGCACATAGGCCTTGCGCATGTCCTCGACATAGTTGGCCGGGGCGCTGATGGTGACGCTTTCCGGATGGTGGAAGCGGTGCCCGCGCGATTGGCGGCCGGCCTTCTGGGACAAGAGGGTGCAGTCGACCACCTGATCGCCCAGCAGCATCACCAGCCATTGGGTCGGACGCACGAACTCTTCACGGCTTGCCGCCCAGCGCATGCGTTTAGGGATAGGCAGGTCGTTGAGCGAGTCTTCGACGATGGTCGGCAGCAGGCCCGCGGTCGCTTTGCCGGGGATGTGCTGGGAGAAGCGCAGCTTGGGGCCGCTACGGTCGATGTCGGCCAGCTCCACACCGCACTTCTTGGCAAAGCCCAGTGCAGCCTGGGTCGGCTCGCCTTCTGCGTTGAAGGCCGCCTGCAGGGGCGGGCCGTCGATGTTGATGCTGCGGTCAGGCTGCTGCACATCGAGTTGGCGGATCAGCACGGCCAGGCGGCGCGGCGCGGCGTAGACCGATTTGCCGGTGTAGTTCAGGCCTGCAGCTTGCAGGCCTTTTTCGATGCCGGCCAGGAACGCGTCGCCCAGGGTCGCAAGGGCCTTGGGTGGCAGCTCTTCGGTGCCCAGTTCTACCAGGAAATCTTGAGCACTCATTGTGCAGCCTCCAGCTTAGCCAACACTTCGTCACGCAGTTCGGGGGTCGCCATCGGGAAGCCCATGCGCGCACGGGCCTGCAGGTAGCTTTGCGCCACGTCGCGGGCCAGGGTGCGCACCCGCAGGATGTAACGCTGGCGCTCGGTCACCGAGATGGCACGGCGGGCATCGAGCAGGTTGAACGTATGGGATGCCTTGAGGACCATTTCATAGGTCGGCAATGGCAGTTCCAGCTTGATCAGGCGGTTGGCTTCACTTTCGTAGAAGTCGAACAACTCGAACAGTTTCTCGACGTTGGCGTGCTCGAAGTTGTAGGTCGACTGCTCCACTTCGTTCTGGTGGAACACGTCGCCGTAGCTGACCTTGCCGAACGGACCATCGGCCCAGACCAGGTCGTAGACCGAGTCCACGCCCTGGATGTACATGGCCAGGCGCTCCAGACCATAGGTGATTTCACCGGTCACCGGGTAGCACTCGATACCACCGACCTGCTGGAAGTAGGTGAACTGAGTCACTTCCATGCCATTGAGCCAGATTTCCCAGCCCAGGCCCCAGGCCCCGAGGGTTGGCGATTCCCAGTTGTCTTCGACGAAGCGAATATCGTGCACCAGCGGGTCCAGACCGATGGCTTTCAGCGAGCCGAGGTACAGCTCCTGGAAGTTGGCCGGGTTGGGCTTGAGCACTACCTGGAATTGATAATAGTGCTGCAGGCGGTTGGGGTTTTCGCCGTACCGCCCGTCGGCAGGGCGACGGCTTGGCTGCACGTAGGCGGCGTTCCAGGTTTCTGGACCCACCGCGCGCAGGAAGGTGGCGGTGTGGAAAGTGCCGGCGCCTACTTCCATATCGTAGGGCTGAAGCACCACACAACCTTGCTCGGCCCAGTAGTTCTGCAGGGCGAGGATCAGGTCTTGGAAGGTACGCACGGCTGGCGTAGGC
>Ga0209370_1000812_pt1 | contig 33934 bp, 29 predicted proteins | sample AgamicAtPrz_FD_187164 | JGI IMG/M metagenome (GOLD analysis project Ga0209370, IMG submission 187164) | Agave microbial communities from Guanajuato, Mexico - At.P.rz (SPAdes) (version 2) | ecosystem: Host-associated > Plants > Phyllosphere > Phylloplane/Leaf | place: Guanajuato, Mexico...
CGCTCCACACGCCGGCCGCCACGATGGCCCAGCGCTCGCCCCAGCGCATCGTGATCAGCGAGGCCGGGATGTTGTTGAGCAGCGAGCCCAGCCCGATCAGCGTCACCACGAAGGCCGCCATCGACACCGAGGCGCCCAGCTCGCGCGCCATCAGCGGCACGATCGGCAGGATCGCGCCCTCGCCCAGGCCGAAGAGCAGCGACGGCCCGAAGGCCGGCACCGCGATCCGTCGGAACGAGAAGCTGGCGGCGGGATCTGCGCTGGGGGTGGGCGTGGGCTGCATGGCGGAGACAGGCTGCGAGGTCCGGAACGACGATAAGCGAGGTCGATCCGCGCCGATGTCGCCACTCGCCCGTCGCGCGCTGGGCGCCCGGACATCGCACAGCCCTGCGCACCGAGGGCCACGCCAACGGCCATGGACTGGCCTACGGCTTCGCTTATGACGACGTCGGCGGCTTCAGCCCCTCGCTGCACACGAACGCGCCGACGACGGTGACCTACACCATCGGCTGGTAAGCCGCGCCGCGCGGGCACCGGCCTCGCCTCCCGGCGAGGCCGGGCGCCTCACTGCGCGCTGGTCGGGGTCGCAGGATCCTTCGTGGCGAGGTGCTTGGCGAGGAAGCGCTCCATCCGCCCGAAGAAGTCGACGTCCGTGGCCAGCATGCGCCAGCCGTGGCCTTCCCCGTTGTAGGTGACGTACTCGACGTCCTTGTGGCCGGCCCGCTCGAGCGCGCGGCGGAAGTCGGTCGCGTGGTCGATCGGCACGCGTCGATCGTCGATGCCGTGCGCGATCAGGACCGGCGCCTTCAGGTCGGCCGCGCGGCGCAGCGGCGAGGTGCGCCGCAGCCGTTCGGCCTCCTTGACGCGGTCGCCGATCATCGCGGTCATGCCGAAACGGCGCGAGGCATCGCTCGCGTCGCTCCAGTCCAGGGTGAAGAGGTAGTCGAGGTCGGTCACGCCGGCCCAGCTCACGCCACAGCGGTACTGCCCCGGGTCCTTGATGAGCGCCATCATCGACGCGTAGCCGCCGTAGCTCGCGCCCGCGATGCAGACCCGCTTCGGATCGACCAGGCCCTGCTTGACGGCCCAGGCCAGCGCATCGCTGAGGTCGTCGATCATCCCCTCGCCCCATTGCCGCCAGCCGGCACGGAAGAGCCGGTCGCCATAGCCGCTGCTGCCGCGGAACTCGGGTTCGATCACGACATAACCGCGCGAGGCCAGGAACTGCGGCAAGGCGTTCCAGCCCCAGGACGTGCCGCGCACGAAGGGCCCGCCGTGCACCAGCATGACGGCCGGACGCGGGCCGACCGCGGCACCGCGAGGCTTGGTGACCATCACCGGGAATTCGAGCCCGTCGCGGGCGCGCACGCGCGACAGGTCGACCTGCGCCATCTCCGCGGCGCGGATCCACGGCCGCGCGGCGCCGAAGGCCAGCAGCTTGTGGGTGCCCTGGTCGTAGAGGAAATACTCCGGCGGCTGAGTGTCCGACATCGAGGTCACCATCACCCGCCCCGTCTTGAGGCAGCGCCGGCAGGCCAGCCGGTTGATGCGGCCCGGCAGCGCGCCGTCGACCTCGGCCTGCATGCGCTTGAGCGTCGGGTCGAACCAGTGCGTCGACGGCGCGTCGTTTTCATAGTGCAGGCCCAGCAGGCGCCGGCTCTCGGCGTCGAAGACCGCCTCGCCCTGGAAGTCGTAGCCCTGCACCGAGACCAGCGGCTCGTCCTCCTGCTTCAGCGTCTTGGGATCGATGCGGTACAGCGCCTGCGTGCCCGCCGGCGTGCCGGCCACCACCAGGCGCAGGCCGCGACCGTCGGAGGCCAGCGGCTCCGCCGTGGGCGAGTTGACCCAGTCGCCGGACTGCGCCAGCGTCCAGGCGCCCTCGGCCGTCTTGAAGTACAGCGCCTCGCGGTCCTCGTCATGGGTCTGCAGCGCCCAGGGCTCGCCGCCGGGGTCGAGCTCCCAGCGGACCACGTTGGGCGGCGACTTCGCCTCCAGCGTCCGGCGCTGCTGCGTCTCGATGTTCAGGCGGGCCAGCTGGACCGACTTCAGGTCCCAGCGCGCGTCGTAACGGCCGTAGCCGACGATGACCTCGCCGCTGTCGTCGTCGGGCACGTCATAGAGGAACCATTCGAAGGGCAGCGCGCGCGTGATGATGCGCGACTCGAGCCGGCTCTCCTGCGCGTAGCGCGTCAGGATCAGCTGCCGGCGCTCGCTGCCGTCGCGCTTGACGGTCCACAGGCCGGCGCTGTTCCCGTCGCGCCGCCTGCCGGCCTCGTCCTTGCCGGAGGTGTAGCGCTGCCCACCCAGTCGAAGAAGGCGATGTCGGAGTCGGTGAAGCTGGCCACCAGCGTGATGCGGTTGCCCTGGTCCGGTTCGATCACCGCGAGCGCGCTGCGCTCGCTCTCCGAGTTGCTGACGATCATCGCGACCGCGCGGCCATCCGGCGACAGCTTGGGGCGACGCACCTGCGGGTCGCGGAAGAAGTCGGCGATCGGCGGTGGTGAGGCGGCCGTCGTGGCCTGTCCTGCGGGCGCGCCTTGCGCCGTTCCCATCAGGCCCAGCGCGGCCAGCGCGCACAGGCTCGCCCAGGCGGTCAGCCGCCCTGCGCGAATTCGATTCATCCCTCGCTCCCTGAAACAAGAATGGTGTGGTTCGTGTCCCCGCATTCTTGGCCAGTTCGCTCCGGCCCGGCACCGGGTCGATCCATGAGGGAAAAGCCTCGGTCGTGATCGACACGACCGGGACCGCGTCACTACCGCGTCACCACCGCATCACCACCGCGTCACCGCGTCACCTCATCAGGGCGTCCACCGGCCGCCGAGCGCGCGCAGCAGCGCGACGCGATTGACCTGCTCGGTCTGGCGCAGCGTGACCAGCACGCGCTGGGCGGTGGTCAACTGCCGCTGCGCGTCCAGCAGCTCCAGCTGGCTGCTGCCGCCGAGCCGGTAGCTGCGCTCGGCCAGGCGCAGCGACTGCGCCGCCGCGTCGACCTGCGCCTGCTGCGCATCGAGCCGCTCGGCCAGTTGATCGCGCACCGCCAGCGCATCGGCCACCTCGCGGAACGCGGACTGCAGCGCCGACTCGTAGTTCGCCAGCGCCTCGCGCCGGCTGGCCTCGCTGACCTCGACTTGAGCGCGCCGGGCGCCGCCATCGAACAGCGGCAGGTCAATCTGCGGGACCAGGCTCCACACGCCGCTGCCGCTCTTGAACAGGCCATCCAGGTCGGGACTGCGCGTGCCGGCGCTGGCCGTCAAGGTCAGGCGCGGGAAACGCGCGGCGCGCGCGGCGCCGACGTCGAAGGCCGCCGCGCGCAGGCGCTGCTCCGCGGCGCGGAGGTCGGGGCGCTGCAGCAGCACCTCGGCGGGCAGGCCGCCGGGCAGCTCCGGCAGCGCGGTCACCGTGGGCAACGCGGGCTGCGGGGTCGGCAGCAGGCGATCAGGCACCGGCTGCCCGACGAGCAGCTCCAGCTGCAGCCGTGCCTGCGTGACCGCGCCGACGCTTTCCGCCGCATCGCCCCGCGCCGATTCGAAGGCGGTGCGCGCCCGCGCGCGGTCGAGGCCGGACGCCGCGCCCAGCGCGTACTGCCGCTCCGCCAGGTCGAGGGAACGCTGCTGGCTGTCGCGCAGCGCCTGGTTGAGCACCAGTCGCTGCTGCGCCGCCGCCAGCGACAGCCACGCGGTCGCGACTTCGGCGGCCAGGCTCAGCCGCGCGCTGCGCTGCGTCTCCTGCTCCGCGAGGAAGCGCGACAGCGCCGCGCCCTCGAGGCTGCCCAGGCGGTTGAACAGGTCGATCTCGTAGCTCGCCAGGCCGAGGTTGACGCCGTAGGTGGTTGTCGCGCCCTCGCCGTTGATCGTGCGCTGGCGCGTCGCGGAAGCGCCCAGGCCGATCTCCGGCAGGCGATCCGCCGCCGTGATCCGGTACTGCGCCCGCACCCGCTCGACGGCGGCCGCGCTCGCGCGCAGGCTGCGGTTCTGGTCGAGCGCGAGCGCCACCAGCTCGTCCAGCCGGGCGTCGGCGAAGAAGCCGCGCCACTCGTGCGCGGCGGCGGTCGATGCCTCGGTCGAGGCCAGGTTCATGGTCGGGGTCGCGGTGGGCGTCGCGGCCGAGGCCGAGCCGGCGCCCGATGCCGCCGAAGCCGGGGCGGCCGGGAAACGGAAGTCCTCGCGCAGCGGCGGACGCGGCGTGTCGGTCGACGGCACCAGGCTGCCGCAGGCGCCCAGGCCCAGCAGCAGCGCGATCGCCGCGCATCGGGTCGTCACGCTCATGGATGCAAGCGCGCGCCTCATGTCCGCGCCTCCGGCTCGGCCGCATCGCCAGCGGCGTGATGGCCCTCGTCGGTGAGCCTCGTCCCGGCATCGCCGGCGGTCCCGGTCTTCGTCATGCGGCTGAAGCGCTGCTTGACCCACAGGTAGAACAGCGGCACGAAGAAGATGCCCAGCAGCGTCGCGCTGCCCATGCCGCCGAGCACGCCCACGCCGATCGCGCGCTGCGAGCCCGAGCCCGCGCCACTGGCGTAGGCCAGGGGCAGCACGCCCATCATGAAGGCGAGCGAGGTCATCAGGATCGGCCGCAATCGCTGCCGGCAGGCCTTGAGCGTGGCATCGAGCAGGCCCATGCCCTGCGCCAGCAGGGTCTCGGCGAACTCGACGATCAGGATCGCGTTCTTCGCCGACAGGCCGACCGTCGTCAGCAGGCCGACCTGGAAGAACACGTCGTTCATCTGGCCGCCGAGGTGGCTGGCCGCGAGCGCGCCGATGATGCCCAGCGGCACCACCAGCATCACGCTGAAGGGCACCGACCAGCTCTCGTACAGCGCCGCCAGGCACAGGAAGATGAACAGCACCGAGACCGCATACAGCATCGGCGCCTGGTCGCCGGAGAGCCGCTCCTGGTAGCTGCGGCCGGACCACTCGAAGCCAATGCCCGGCGGCATCTCGCGCAGCACCTGCTCCATCGCGGCCATCGCGGCGCCCGAGCTCACGCCCGGCGCGACGTCGGCCTGGATCTCATAGGCGGCGCTGCCGTTGTAGCGGACCAGCTGGCGCGGACCGTTGGTCCAGCCCGCCTTGGCGAAGGCGCTGAAGGACACCATCTCGCCGCTGGTGTTGCGCACGTACCAGAAGCGCAGCGCTTCGGGGTCGGCGCGGTAGGCGCCCTCGCCCTGCACCAGCACGCGCTTGACGCGGCCGCGGTCGAGGAAGTCGTTCACATAGCTGCTGCCCAGCGCGATCGACAGCGTGTCGTTGATCGTCGAGGTCGTCACGCCCAGCGTGCCCGCCTTGTGGTCGTCGATGTCGATCTGCAGCTGCGGCGTCTCGGTCAGGCTGTTGGTGCGGGCACGGCTGAGCTCGGGCCGCTGGTTGGCCAGGTCGATGAGGCGGTCGCGCGCGGCGATGAGCGCCTCCGAGCCGACGCCGCCCAGGTCCTGCAGGAACAGCTGGATGCCGGCGCTGCCGCCCAGGCCGCGCACCGTCGGCGGCTGCACGACGAAGATGTTGGCGTCGCGCACACGCTTGCCGAGCTCGCGGCTGAAGCGCTCGGCCAGCGCGCCGGCGCCCTGCGCCTTGCCGGTCCGCTCGGACCAGTCGGTCAGGCGGATGAAGCCCTGCCCCGAGCCCTGGTCGCCGCCGGCGCCGCGCACGATGTTGTAGAACTGGACTTCCTTCTGGTCGGCCAGGTAAGCCTCGATGCTCTGCGCGACGGCCTCCATCCGCTCCGCCGTGGCGCCCGGCGCCATGCGCACCTGGATCTGCAGGCCGCCCTGGTCCTCGTCCGGCAGGAAGGAGGTCGGCAGCGTCTTGTAGAGCGCCGCCAGCCCCGCGATCAGCAGCAGGTAGACCATGAAGCTGCGCAAGCCGCGCGCCGTCAGCCAGCGCACGCGCGACACATACCGCTCGGTGAAGCGGTCGAAGCCGCGATTGAAGCCGCCGAAGAACCAGTCCAGCTGCTTGCCGAAGGGGCCGCCGTGCGCGGCATGCTCGCCCTTGTGGACCGGCTTGAGCAAGGTCGCGCACAGCGCTGGCGACAGGCTCATCGCCACCAGCACCGACAGCACCATCGCGCTGACAACGGTGATCGAGAACTGGCGGTAGATCACGCCGGTGGAGCCGCCGAAGAAGGCCATCGGGATGAACACCGCCGACAGCACCACCGCGATGCCGACCAGCGCGCCGCTGATCTCCTTCATGCTGGCGCGGGTCGCGTCGCGGGGGCTGAGGCCCTCCTCGCGCATCAGGCGCTCGACGTTCTCGACCACCACGATCGCGTCGTCGACCAGCAGGCCGATGGCCAGCACCAGGCCGAACATGGTCAGCGTGTTGATCGAGTACCCCGCCAGCGCCAGCACGCCGAAGGTGCCCAGCAGCACCACCGGCACCGCGATCGCCGGCACCAGCGTCGCCCGCAGGTTCTGCATGAACAGGTACATGATCACGACCACCAGCACCATCGCCTCGATCAGCGTGTGGACCACGCCCTCGATGGAGACGCTGATGAAGGGCGTCGTGTCGTAGGTGAAGGTGACCTTCATGCCGTGCGGGAAGAAGGGCTCGAGTTCCTTGAACTTGGCCTTGACCAGCTCGGCGGTCTTGAGCGCATTGGCGCCGCTGGCCGGCACGATGGCCATCCCGGCGGCAGTGACGCCGCTGCTGCGCACGTTGGTGGTGTAGCTGTCGCGGCCGAGCTCCACCCGGGCCACGTCCTTGAGCCGCAGCGCGGAGCCGTCCGGCTGCACGCGCAGCACGATGTTGCGGAACTGCTCCGGCGTCTGCAGCTTGGCGCGCGCGGTGATGATCGCGGTGAGCCGCTGGCCCTCGGGCACCGGCTGCGCGCCGAGCTGGCCGGCCGAGACCTCGGTGTTCTGCGCCAGCAGCGCGTTGCGGATGTCGCCCGGGACCAGCGCGTAGCGCTGCAGCCGCGCCGGGTCCAGCCAGATGCGCATCGCATAACCGGAGCCGAAGACGTTGATGTCGCCGACGCCCTCGATGCGGCTGATGATGTCCTGCAGCGTGCTGGACAGGTAGTCGCCGAGGTCGGCGGAGCTGACGTTCGGATCGTCGCTGGTGAGCATGACCACCATCAGCGGCTCGGAGCCCGCCTTGGTGACGCGCACGCCCTGCGCCTGCACCGCCTGCGGCAGCCGCGAGAGCGACTGCGAGACCTTGTTCTGCACCTGCATCTGCGCCAGATCGGGATCGGTGCCGGCGACGAAGCTCAGCTGCGTGTTGGCACCGCCGGAGGCATTGCTGGTGGACTCGATCGAGAACAGGCCGTCGATGCCCTTGAGGTTCTGCTCGATGACCTGCGTCACCGAGTCCTCGATCGCCTTGGCCGAGGCGCCGGGGTAGCTGGTGTTGATCGAGATGCGCGTCGGCGCGATGTCCGGATAGCGCTCCAGCGGCAGGCCGAGCACCGCGGCGATGCCGGCCAGCATCACGACGATGGCCAGCACCCAGGCGAAGATCGGCCGGTCGATGAAGAAGGCGGCCATCAGACACTCCCGCCCGAGGCCGGGCCAGAAGCTGCCATGGACGCGGGGACAGACGCCGGGACGGACGCCGCGCTGGCCGCACCGCCGGCCGGGGCGCCCGGCTGCTCGCCGCCCTTCTTCTTGCCGGCGCCGGCTGGCACCGGCGTCACCACCTGGTTGGGCCGCACGCGCTGCAGGCCCTCGACGGCGAGCTTGTCACCCGGCTTCAAACCGCTGGCGACGACCCACTGGTTGCCCATCGCGCGCTTGAGCACGAGGCGGCGCAGCTCGGTCTTGTTGCCCACGCCGACGACCAGCGCGGTCGCCTCGCCGGTCGGCGACCGGGTGACGCCCTGCTGCGGCACGACGATCGCGTCGCGGTCGACGCCCGCCAGCAGCTGCGCGCGCACGACCATGCCGGGCATCAGCATGCCCTGCGGATTGGGCACGACCGCGCGCAGCGTCACCGCGCCAGTGCCGCGGTCGACGGTCACGCCGCTGACCTGCAAGGTGCCGGGACGGGCGTACACGGTGCCGTCCTCGAGCACGACGCGGATCTGGCGGCTGCCCTGGCCGTTCGGGCCCTCGCCCTCGAGCTGGCGGCGCAGCTGCAGGATCTCGGCGCTGCTCTGGACGATGTCCACATGCATCGGATCGAGCTGCTGCACCGTGGTCAGCGCCTGCGTCTGGTTGGCGGTGACCAAGGCGCCGGCGGTGACGGTGGAGACTTCGATGCGGCCGGAGATCGGCGCCGCGATGCGGGTGCGGTCCAGCTGCACGCGCGCGGCGTCGAGCGCGGCGCGGGCCACGGCCACGTCGGCCTGGGCCTGGCGCAGCGCGCTGGCGCTGTCGTCGGCGCTCTGGCGGCTGAGCGCGTCGGCCTTGAACAGCTCGGCGTCGCGCTCGGCGCGGGTGCGGGCGACGGCCACCTGGGCCTCGGCCTTCTGCAGCGCGGCCGCGGCGCGCGCGCGCTCGGCCTCGTAGCTGGCGGCATCGAGCTGGTAGAGCGCCTGGCCGGCGCGCACCGTCGTGCCTTCCTCGAAGAGCCGCTTCTGGACGATGCCGCTCACCTGCGGGCGGATCTCGGCCACCTGGCTCGCCGACAGGCGGCCGGGCAGCTCCAGCGCCAGCGGCGCGTCCTGCGTCGCGACGATGACGACGCCCACTTCGGGCGGCGCGGGCGGGGCGGCGGCGGTCTTCTTCTCGCCGCAGCCGGCGGCCAGGACGGCCGCAAAGGCGACCAGCAGGGACAGCGCGGCGGGACGCGGCATCGGCGCGCGCGGACCGGCCGCCCGCGCGCAGGGTGTCAGAATCTTCGGCATGGCGGCGGATGCTGGCCCACGAATGTGGAGACACCTTGAAGATCGCGTCCGCCGCGCGGGCTCCGCCCAGACGGCTTGCCTGCCGCACGCGGCGCCGGTCATCATGCCGCCCGCCCCACTCCACTCGCCGCCCCGTTCTCCTGGATGAAGCTCCCGTTCACGCTCACCGCCCGGCTGTTCATCGCCGTCTTCAGCACCGCCATGGCGGTCGCGCTGGCGATGGGCGTGTTCTCGCACATCAACCTGAACCGGGACTTCATCGGCTACCTCAACGAGCAGGCGGTCAACCGGCTGGAGCTCGCGCGCACCAGCGTCACCGCCGGTTATCGGGAGAACGGCCGCAGCTGGGACTTCCTGCGCCAGAAGCCGGAGCTGTGGGGCCGGCTGCTGCGGCCGCTGGTGCCGGAGGCCGAGATGCCGGCGGTCAAGCACGGGCCGGCCGACCTGACCGGCGCGACGCGGCGCTTCACGCTCTTCGACGAGAACCGCGAGCGGGTGGCCGGTTATGCCGGCCCGGTCGAGCCGACGATCGAGCGGCCCATCATCGTGGACGGCCTGACCGTGGGCTGGCTGGCGCTGACCCCGATCGAATCGGTGAGCCCGGGCGCGGAGAAGCATTTCTACGACGCGCAGCTGCGCTCGGCCTGGGTGGTCGGCGGCGCGGCGGTGCTGCTGGCGGCCGGGGTGGCGTACTGGATCTCGCGCCGGCTGCTGCAGCCGGTGCGGCGCGTGGCGGACGCGACGCACCGCCTGACCGCCGGCGACTTCGGCGTGCGGGTGCGGGAGACGCGCGGCAACGACGACATCGCCGGCCTGCAGCGCGACTTCAACCAGCTGGCGCTGACCCTGCAGCGCAACGAGGCGATGCGGCGCGAGTTCCTGGCCGACGTTTCGCACGAGCTGCGCACGCCGCTGGGCGTGCTGCACGGCGAGCTGGAAGCGCTGGAGGACGGCGTGCGCAAGCTCGACGCACAGGCGCTGCGCTCGCTGCAGGGCGAGGTCGCCATCCTGCACAAGCTGGTCGACGACCTGCACGAGCTGTCGATGGCGGACGTGGGCGCGCTGGCCTACCGCAAGTCGGAGGTCGACCTGCGCGAGCTGATCGGCGTGACGGCCGGCGCCTTCGGCGAGCGCCTGCACGGCAGCGGCCTGTCGCTGCAGCTGGACCTGCCCGAGCAGCCACTGCGCGTCTTCGGCGACGAGCGCCGCCTGCGGCAGCTGCTGGGCAATCTCTTGGAGAACAGCTGCCGCTACACCGATGCCGGCGGCGCGTTGAGCATCAGCGCCCGGCGCAGCGGCGAGCATGCGGTGATCGACGTGCAGGACACCTCGCCCGGCGTCGGGCCGGAGCACCTGCCGCGGCTGTTCGAGCGCTTCTTCCGCGTCGATGCCTCGCGCAGCCGGCGCGGCGGCGGCTCCGGACTGGGGCTGTCGATCTGCCAGCGCATCGCCGAGGCCCACGAGGGCCGCATCGAGGCGCGTCCCTCGCCGCTGGGCGGCCTGTGGATGCGGGTGGAGCTGCCGGTCCATGGCTGAGCACGCCGCGGGCCTGGCGCCGATGCCGATGGAACCGGGGCCCTCGCGGGTGCTGGTGGTGGAGGACGAGCCCAAGCTCGCGGCGCTGCTGGCGGACTACCTGCGCGCGGCCGGGCACGAGCCCGAATGCGTGGCCGACGGGCGCGAGGTCATTCCGGCTTGGACGGCGCGGCGGCACGACCTGATCCTGCTGGACCTGATGCTGCCGGGCATCGACGGGCTGACGCTGTGCCGCGAGCTGCGCGCGGTCAGCAGCGTGCCCATCCTGATGCTGACGGCGCGGGCGGACGAGTCGGACCGGCTGGCCGGCCTGGAGACCGGCGCGGACGACTACATCGCGAAGAACCCGTTCAGCCCGCGCGAGGTGATGGCGCGGGTGAAGGCGGCGCTGCGCCGAAGCCGCGCGCACGAAGTGGAAACGGCGGCCGCGGTGGCCGCCTTCGCGGCGGGCAGCGAGCCGCTGTCCATCGATGAATCCGGCTGGAAGGCGAGCTGGCGCGGCCAGCCGCTGGACCTCACGCCGATCGAGTTCCGGCTGCTCCACATCCTGGCGACGCAGCCGGGCCGGGTCTACGCGCGGACCCAGCTGCTGGACCTGCTGCACGTGGACGGCCGCGAGGTCACCGAGCGCGCGGTCGACAGCCACATCAAGAACTTGCGCCGCAAGCTCGAGAAGGCCGGCGCGGGGACGGACCGCATCCGGTCGATCTACGGCGTGGGATACCGCTTCGAGCGATGAAAGGTGGAAGGCCCTCCGAGTCGCCTCAGGAGCCCCGCGCCGATCGCCCCCTCGGGACCGCGCTCGCGACTCGCCTTACTGCTTGTAGAAGGTCACGTCATCGACGTTGAGCCAGCCGGTGCCCGTCGAGTCGCTCGTCCAGAACCCGATCTCGGCGTTCCCGTTGCTCACGTTGATGTTGCTGAGAGTGAGCTGCGTGTAGCCATCGGACGCCACCGTGGCGACGGCCACCTGGCTGCCGCCGAAGTTCTTCACGTACAGCTGGTGTCCGGCCGTGCCTCGCACCCAGGCCTTCACCGTGTACAGCCCGTTCGGGAGGCCCGTGAGGGTCTGGGCGGTGTAGGCCCAATACGCCCCCGTGCCGCTGTGCACCAGGTGGGATGCGCCGGAATTGGGCCGCGTCGTGGCGGTGGACACCGCGCCCCCTTGCGACCCCGTGAACCAGCCGCCCAGCCCGTTCTCGAAGCCAGCGTTGCTCAGCAGGTTCACGCCACCGTCGATCACGTCCACGCGGTCGGCCGTGACGAAGGTGTTCGACGCGCTGGCGTTCTTCATGCCGGTGGCCCGCACCTTCAGCGTGTGGCCACCCGCCGCCAGCACGGGGCTGCTCCACAGCAGCACGTCATCCTTGCGAGCGGCCGAGTAGGTGTCGATGGCGACTTCCGCGCCGCCGTCGATGGACACCGCGGCGATGCCGTGCGCCGGCGCCTGACCGCCATACAGCTTGACCTGCGTGCCGTTGAAGGGCACCTGGTAGTAGGCGTTGGTCAGCCCGGACCAATGGTTGTCGTTCTGGTAGGCGCCGGTCTGGCTGCCACTGGGCCAGTTGGCGGTGTTGTCGTAGCTGAAGCTCGTATCGTTGCGCGTCACCCGGCCCAGGTAGGGCAGCAGGATCGGCAGCAGACGGTTGCTCACCTTGACGTGGCCGGTGTCGCTGGGGTGCAGGCCGTCGGTGAAGTCCGTGGACCCGCTGGACGAATCCAGCCAGCCGGCGGTGTCGATGTAATGCACCTTGGCATCGCCCGCATTGACGCGCGCGGTCACCGCCGCCTGCGTCTCGGCCTGGTAGAAGCCGCCGAAAGTGCGCAGCGCGAAGATGTCCGCGTTCGGATACTTGGCCCGGATGTTCTGCAGGAAGCCGGTGTAGCGGCTCTGGAACGTGGCCGTAGGCACCGAGTTGAACGAGTCGTTGCTGCCCAGGTTCACGACGACCAGCCTGGCCGTGTAGTTGGCGAAGTTCCAGGCCGGGTTGCCGGTGCACGCGACATCGGGGCAGCGGTTGGCCTGCCACAGCTTGAAGTACAGCGACGCCATGCCTGGGAAGGTGTTGTCCGAGTAGTGATACCCGTCCGACAGGGTGATCCCGGGATAGGAGACCTGCGTGTGATCGGCGGCCATCCGCTCGCCGGTGAGCCAAGCGTAGTCCGAGACCGCGACGTCGGTCGTCGTCACGCCGGAGGTGATGGAGTCGCCGACGAACTCCACGAGCGGGAGAGCGTCGGGCCGCACCGTGACGGCGCCGGCGTCCAGCACCAGGCCCTGGAACGGCAATTCCGTCTTCTCGTACTTGGCGACGATCTTGAGCGAGTGCGTTCCGTTGGCCAGCGGCGTGGGCGTCAGGTTGATGGTGCCGACGGCATCCCAGTAGGTGGTGGGAACGCCGTCCACGATGGCCATGAAGACGGTCTTCTCGGCCAGCTTCACCTTCACCGTGGTGCCGGTGAACCTGGTGGACAGGTACGAGCCGTTCCAGTAACTGCGATACGTGGCGCTGCTGCTCTTGTCCCAGCGTCCGACGTAGTTGATGTTGGTGTCCGTGGGGTCACCGTTGCCGGTGGCGGCCAGGACGGAAGCGCTGCAGGAGAACGCCATCCCCATCAGCGCCAGACGAAGGAAATGCGGGGGCGCGATCGCCCGGACTGAACCACGATGACCGGTCATGTCTCGAAACCTTTCAACGCAACGCGCCATCACTTCGGAGTTGATTTAGCGCTAAATCCCGGTGGCATCGTAGTTCATGCACCCCACGAACTATCTAGGGAAACACCTGACCGAAGCGTGGGAGGCGCGGCTGTGCCTCAACCGCGCCGCGCCGCCTCGATCTTCGCGATGTCGATCTTCCCCATCTCCATCATGGCGGCGAAGGCGCGCTGCGACGCGGCCCGGTCTGGATCGTGCAGCGCGTCGGTCAGCACGCGCGGCGTGATCTGCCAGTTCACGCCCCACTTGTCCTTGCACCAGCCGCAGGCGCTCTCCGCGCCGCCGTTGTCGACGATCGCATGCCAGAGGCGGTCGGTCTCGGCCTGATCGTCGGTCGCGATCTGGAAGGAAAAGGCCTCGGTCTGCTTGAACTGCGGCCCGCCGTTCAGGCCGATGCAGGCCACCCCGCAGACGGTGAACTCGACGACCAGCACGTCGCCCTGCTGCCCCGACGGGAAATCGCCCGGCGCCCGCGTGATGCGGCCGACCTGGCTGTCGGGGAAGGTCTTCGCATAGAAGCGCGCGGCCTCCTCGGCGTCGCGGTCGTACCAGACACAAATGGTGTTCTTCGCAAGCATGGGGATCTCCATCAAGGGATTGCAACGAGGATCGGCGAGACATCGTCCGCGGCGTCGGTCGGTCGGGCAACCGGCTTACCCACCTCGGGCGGGCCTCGCCTCCTCCCCCACGACGAGCGGCCGCGTGCCATTTCGACAACAGGTCGCACGCCTCGTCACGCGCTGCGCACGCTCTAAATGAGAATGTTCTCAAATAGGAACTACTATCAACAACTTCCCCATTTCCTGACGCCCGCCGGCCGACAACGCTGGCGAGGCTTCCTGTTGCCATGCGAATCCGATCCCTCCCGCGCCTGGTCCGGCGCCCCGCTGCGCGTTCGAGCTTCCGCCATGCCGGCATCGCCGCCGCGGCGTCCCTGTTCGCGGCGGCCGTCGCCGCCCAAGGGTCGGCCGCCGGCGCCACCGCCTCGACGACCACGGCCGCGCCCGCCGATGACGCCGACAAGCCCGTCACCATCGCCCCGGTGACCGTCAGCGGACAGCGCGCCGAAGGGTATGCCGCCTCCGAAACCGCCTCGGCGACCAAGCTGACGCTGTCGCCGCGCGAGACGCCGCAGTCGATCACCGTCATGACGCGGCAGCGCCTGGACGACCAGAACCTGACCTCGCTGCGGCAGGTGCTGGACGTGACGCCCGGCGTCTACTCCAACGCCTACGACACCGAGCGCGTCCTGTTCTACGCACGCGGCTTCCTCGTCGACACCCTGATGCACGACGGCGTGCCCGCCCACACCAACTTCAGCACCGGCTCGGTGGACGAGACCCTGGACACCGCGCTGTACGACCGCATCGAGGTCGTGCGCGGCGCCACCGGCCTGATGACGGGCGCCGGCAATCCGGCGGCGTCGATCAACCTGGTGCGCAAGCACGCGGACAGCCGCACGACCACCGCGTCGCTGAAGCTGACCGCCGGTTCCTGGAGCAACCGCCGCGCGGAACTCGACGCCTCCACCCCGCTGACCGCCGACGGCCGCATCCGCGCCCGCGGCGTCGCGGTGGTCGAGAGCACCGACAACTACCAGGACCTCTATCACAAGCGCCGCAACGTGCTCTACGGCGTGGTCGACGCGGACCTGACGCCGGCCACGCGCGTGTCCGCCGGCTTCGAGTACCTGGAGAACAAACCGCGCGGCAACACCTGGGGTTCGTTCCCGAAGTTCTTCTCCGACGGCACGCAGGCCGACTGGCCGACCTCGGTGACCACGGCGCCGGACTGGTCCTACTGGGACCGCAAGACGCAGACCGTCTTCGGCGAGCTGCGCCACCAGTTCGGCAATGGCTGGACGCTGCGGTCGTCGCTGAGCCGCCGCGTCTACAAGGAAGACGTCAAGCTGTTCTACGTTTCGGGCTGGCCCGATCCGGCGACCGGCGAAGGCCTGGCGCCCTGGGCCTACCGCAGCAAGGGCAAGATCACCGAGACCGCGCTCGACGTCCACGCCTCCGGCCCCTTCGAGTTGATGGGCCGCCAGCACGAGCTGGTCCTCGGCTACAACGGCTCGCGCGCGAAGAACACCGGCACCGAGCAGGCGGTGGCCGGCGACCTCGCTCCGGTGGGCAACTTCTTCGAATGGAACGGCAGCTACCCCGAACCCGCCTGGGCCGATCCCACGCCGCTGAACAACATCAAGACCGACCAGGACGCGGTCTACGCCGCCGCGCGGCTGTCGCTGACGGACTCGCTCAAGCTGATCGGCGGCTCGCGCTACGGCCGCTGGAAGATCGATTCCTTCTACGTCTACGACTCGCCGACGACCTCCAAGTACGACTACACCAAGGCCATCCCCTACGCCGGCCTGGTGTGGGACGTGCTGCCCGAGTTCTCGGTGTTCACCAGCTACACCGGCATCTTCAAGCCGCAGAGCAGCCGCGACATCAACGGCCATTACCTCGACCCGATGGACGGCAGCTCGGTGGAGGTCGGCATCAAGGGCGAGCACTTCAACAAGCGCCTGAACACCTCGCTGACGCTGTTCAAGACCAAGCAGGACAACGTCGCCGCGCCGGTGCTCGACCCGGTGACCGGCGCGCCGGTGCTGCTGCCGGACGGCACCACCGCCTCGCAGGCCATCGACGGCACGCGCACCCGCGGCTTCGAGTTCGAGCTGTCGGGCCGGCTGGTCGACGGCGTGCAGGCCTCGCTGGGCTGGACGCGCTACATCACCAAGGACGGCGATGACCAGACCATCCGCACCTTCATCCCGAGCACGATGGTGCGCCTGTTCGCGACCTGGGACGCGGCCCGCTGGGTGCCGGGCCTGACGCTGGGCGGCGGTCTCAACTGGCAGTCGTCCAGCTCGGCGGCCGTCGGCACGCCCAGCGGCGGCACGACGCTGCGCCAGGGCAGCGTGACCAACCTGTCGCTGATGGCGCGCTACCAGGTCTCGCCCAAGGTGTCGGTGCAGCTCAACGGCAACAACCTCCTGGACCGCAAGTACTTCGTGCTGGACCAGTACGACAACACCTACTACGGCGCGCCGGCCAACTACTCGGTCTCGCTGCGGCTCGCGTACTGAGCCGGCTTCGGCGGCGGGCGCGTCCTAGGCGCGGCGGCAGGCCACCCGGCCGCCACGCGCGTCCATCCCGGGATCGGGTGACGCGCGGATGCCGCGCATCGGGAACGGACGGGGATACTCGACGGGCGACCGCGAGCCGGTGAATCACCGGCGCCGGTCGCCCGCCCTGCCCGCTTCCGAAGGAGTCCCATGAGTGCAGCGTCACTCCTCGTCCTGCTGATGGCGGCCTGCATCGCGGGCCTGCTGTGGGGGCTCGCGCGTCAGCGCCGTGCGCACCGTGCGGCGCTGGCCCAGGCCGAACGCATGGGCCGCGTGCTGCTCACGATGGCGCGTGCGAATCGCCTGGTGCTGCGCATCGACGATGAACGCGCCCTCTTCCACGAGGCCTGCCAGATCTGCGTCGACGCCGGCGACGCCGCCCTGGCCGCCGTCTACCTGCGCGACGGCGAACTGGCGCACCGCGTGGCCTTCGCCGGCCCGGCGGCGCAGGTGCTGCGCAACGTGCCGGACCCGCTGGACCTGCGCCTGCCGGAGGTCCAGGGCACCTACACCGCGCGCGTGCTGCGCGACGGCCGCAGCGCCGTCAGCAACAACTACGTGCTGGACGCGCAGGCCGGGCGCTGGCGCGAGGAGGCCGTCGCCCAGGGCATCCGGGCGATCGCCTGGATCCCGATCCGCCGCGCGGGCGAGGTCGCCGGCGCGCTGATGCTGTGCGCGCGCGTGCCCGACTTCTTCGATGACGAGCTGATGGCGCGGCTTGAGGAACTGGGCGCGGACCTGTCGTTCGCGCTGGACAGCGTGGACAGCCGCCGCGCGCGCGAGGCCGCGCTGCGCGAGATCGAGGCCGGGCGGGACCGCTTCCAGCGCCTCTTCGACGCGGCGCCGGTGCCCATGGCGATCGTGTCGGTGGAGGACCGCCGCATCGTCGAGGCCAACCAGGCGCTGTGCCGGCGCTACGGCAAGACGGTGCAGGAGGTGGCCGGCACGACCACCGCCTCGCACGCCTACGGCGTGATCGCCGAGGACCGCGATGTCTTCTACCGCGTGCTGGGCAGTCAGGGTCGCGTGACCGACATGGTGGTCCGGCTGCGCGACGCCGCCGGCGCCATCCATCCGGCCGTGCTCAATGCGGTGCCGCTCGAGTACATGGGACGACCCTGCTGCCTGATCATCACCCTGGAGCTGCAGCACCTGCCCGGCCCGGGATGGCCGGAGCAGGAGCCAGCGCGCTGAAGACGCCGCGACGCGCCCGTCGCCTCGCCTTACTCCGGCTCGATGCCGGCGGCCTTGATGATCTGGCCCCACTTGCGCGTCTCGGCTTCCTGGAAGGCGCGCAGCTCTTCCGGCGTGCTGGACCACGCATCAACGCCGGCGCTCTCGAAGAAGGCCTTCGCCGGCGCGCTGCGCAGTGCCGCGCCGAGCAGCTCGCGCAGGCGCTGGACGACCGGCGCGGGCGTGCCGGCCGGCACGTAGGCGGCGAACCAGTAGCTCATGTCGTAGCCCTTGACGCCGGCCTCGTCGAGCGTCGGCACATCGGGCAGCAGCGGCGAGCGGCGCGTCATCGAGAAACCCAGCGCCCTCACCTTGCCGGCCTTGATCTGCGGCAGGCCGGTGGCCGTGTCGGTGATCATGAAATCGACCTGGCCGCCGATCAGGTCGGTCAGCGCGGGCGGATTGCTCTTGTAAGGCACGTGCAGCAGCTGCGTGTGGGACAGCTGCTGGAACTGCTCGCCGGCGACGCGGCTGGAGGCGCTGCCGCTGCCGAAGCTGACCTTGCCCGGCTCGCGCCTGGCGCGCGCGATGACATCGGCGACGCTGCGGTACGGGCCGTCGGCCTTGACCACCATCACCTGGCCGCCCTTGCCCAGGCCGGTGACCGGCGCGAAGTCCTTGACCGGGTCGTAGGACAGCTTGCGGAAGAGATGCGGATTGGCGGCCTGCGTGGTGTTGGTGGCGATCAGCACCGTGTAGCCGTCGGGCGCGGCGCGCGCGACCTGCTGCGCCGCGATCATGCCGCTGGCGCCGGCCTTGTTGTCGACGAGGACGGCGATCCGCGTCTGCTCGGTGATCGCCTGGCCCAGCGCCCGCGCCAACTGGTCCGTCGCGCTGGCGGCGGCGAAGGGCACGAGCAGCGTGATCGGCTTGCTCGGATAGGCCGCGGCGGCGGTCTGCGCCTGCGCGAGGCTGGTCCATGCGAGGGTCGCGGCGCATCCGGCGCACGCGGCGACCAACACCGCCCGGCGGCGGGTCGTCGGTTTCAAGACAGTCATCAAGCGGTCTCCATCGTCTCGTTGTGATCCATGCCCGGGCCTCGCAGCCACGGGACCAGCGTCTCCGGCACCATCAGCGGCATCGCCAGCACGACGAAGGACAAGGCCTTGCCGTGGCTGTCCAGGTTCAGCGCATCATTGACGCCACCGTCGAGCACGCCATCCAGCACGAAGTTGATCGCGCCCAGGCGCGGCAACAGGTGGCGCGTCACCCGCGTCGGGCGGCGGGACGCAAACTGGCGCGCGACAGCATCTTCGGTCAGTTGCTCGACCAGCAGCGGATACAGCGCCGGGTGCCAGGCGATCACGCTGATGTTGGAACGGTCGCCCTTGTCGCCGGTGCGGCCGTGAGCGGCGGCGCGTAGGTCGACCTGGCGGGTGGGGGTTAAGGGCTCCGGTGCTGGGTGTGCTGCGTGTGCCGTGGGCGCCGGGGAGACCGCAGGTCGGGAGGCCAAGCGCGGGCTCTCCACGGGGCATGGGGGATCCCTCCTGGACCCCCAAGCCCCATTCCGGCCCCACCCACCCTCGCTGCCAGCGGAAGACTGCGTGATCACACCCTCGCGGCCATCGGGAGACTGCGTGACGGCGCCCTCGTTGCCATCGGAAGACAGCGTGACGGTGACGGGCGCATGTTCTCGGGGGAACAGGCAGGAACGCAGACCGAGGCGGTGGCGGAGATTCGTGCGGACGCCGCCACCGCCCGCAGGACCACAGGTGTAGAGCGCGGTGACCTCGCGGGTCAGGCGGTCGGCTCCGGCACGGTCGGGATGGTTCGCGGCAACACGCAGGCGCACATCGCTGGCGTCGCCCGCCGCGCGCCGCCGCAAGGCATCGCCGGCGTCATCGCCCAGCACACTCGTCACACCGATCAGGTCGATCCGCAACGGCCCCTGCCGGTCCCGTGCATCCAATCGCGCTCGCAGCACCTCGCCGGCGAGCCGCGCGCGCGCCTCGGCACCGGGTCCCGCGTAGGAAATCTCACCCTCCGCCAACCAGCCGTTGGCGAAGAAGACATTGGCCTTGAAAGTCGCCGGTCGCGGATGACCCCGCACGCCATCCAACCGCACCGCGTCCGGGCCAACCGGCGTCACGCTTGCGGCGCTGATGTCGGCGACGACGTCCGGCGTCAGGTAGGCGGCCGGATCGTGCAACTCATACAGCAACTGCTCCTTGACCGTGTGCGTGTCGAGGCGACCACCCGTGCCATCGGCCTTGAAGATCGTGCAGGCGCCGTCGGCGTCGATCCTTGCGATCGGGAATCCGACGCGGCTGAGGTCCGGCACCTCCTTGAAGCCCGGATCGGCGTAATAGCCGCCGCAGACCTGGGCGCCGCACTCGAGCAGGTGACCGGCCATCGTCGCGCCGGCCAGCCGGTCCCAGTCATGCAGCGCCCAGCCGAAATGCGCGAGCGCCGGCCCCACGGTCAGCGACGGATCGGCCACCCGCCCCGTGACCACGACATCAGCGCCACGCCACAAGGCCTCGGCGATGCCTTCGGCACCGAGATAGACATTGGCGCTGGCGATGGCGCCGTCGGGCAGCGGCGGGCCGTCCTCCTTGAGCGCCGCGGCGAGCCGCGCGCGCTGCTCCGGCGACACCAAGGCATCACCGGCCACCACCGCCACGACCGGCGGCCGCAGGCCGAGCTCGGCCGCGATCGCGGCCACCCGTCGGGCCGCCGCGGGCGGATTCGCCGCGCCGAAGTTGCCGACGATCGGGATGCGATGCGCCAGGCAGTCGGCGAGCACCGGCCGCAGCATCTCATCCAGCAGCGGCTCGTAGCCAGCCTCCGGATCCCGCTGTCGCGCGAGCTGAGCCAGCGCGAGCGTGCGCTCGGCCAGCGTCTCGAAGATCAGCACGGCAGGACCACCGACCCGGATCAAGGTGTCCACCACCGGCCGGGCGGCGTCGGTGCGGTCCCCGGAAAAGCCCGCCGCGCAACCGACCAGCAAGCCACCAGCGTCGGAGGGGGCTGCGGCACCGCCGTCGCGCTCAGGCTGAGCGGCCGGTGCGCCCGGTCCGCTCACGCCGCTCGCGGTGGCGCTCACGCCGTTCGTGCTGGTCGCGAGCGTTGGATCGGTGGCGCTGGTCGTGTCCTGGCGGGTGTCCATGTGGGCGACTCTAGTCGTGCCGGCCTTATCGGAGAATTCGATTGTTTGGATTCATTCATCGGGATCGCCAATGAATCAGCTCGCGCCGCTCTCGTCCTCCGCGCCGGATTTTCCGCTGGCCAACCTGTCGGCCCGGCAGCTCGCGGCCTTTGTCGCGCTGGCGGAGGAGCGCAGCTTCACCCGCGCGGCCGCGCGTTGCCATCTGTCGCAGCCGGCCTTCAGCGCGCTGATCCGGACGCTGGAGGACGGCCTGGGCGCGCGGCTGTTCGACCGGACCACGCGCACGGTCGAGCCCACCGCCGAAGGCGCCCTCTTCCTGGAACCAGCCCGGCGCCTGCTGCAGGACATGCGGCTCGCGGCCGACGACCTGCGCGACCACGTCGCGCGGCGTCGCGGCCGGGTGGCGCTGGCCGCGTTGCCGGCGCTGGCGGCGGGCTGGCTGCCGCCGCACCTCGCGGCCTTCCGCCGCACCTATCCCGGCATCGAGCTGGACCTGGCCGACGTGCTGTCGGAAAGCTGCGTGGAGCGGGTGCGCTCCGGCCGCGCGGACCTGGCGCTCGCCGCCCTGCGCGCCACCGCGCCGGAGCTGTCCGTCGAGCCCTTCCTGTCGGATGTCTTCTTCCTGGTCTGCCGGCGCGACCATCCGCTGGCACGCCGCCGGAGGCCGTCGCTGGCCGAGCTCGACGGTCAGCCGCTCATCGGCCTGGCGCGTCACAGCAGCGTGCGGCAGGCGCTGGATGCGGCGCTGCCGGGCCGGCCGCTGACCCCGGTACTGACTCTCGAGCAGCTGAGTTCGGTGGCCGGCATGGTGGTCGCCGGACTGGGCGTGACGCTGGTGCCGGCGCTGACGCTGTTCCACTTCGCCCATCCGGACCTGGTCGCCCGCCCGATCGCCGAGGCCGGATTGCAGCGCCACATCTACCTGATCCGCCGCCGCGACCGCGCGCTTTCGGCGGCTGCCGAGGCGATGGCGCAGTCGCTCTGGCGCTGGGCCGGCGAGGGACCGCGTCGACCGGGCATCACGGTGCATGCAGCGCCGGCTTCGGTGCCCGCCCGCATGACCGTCGGGCCGGCTACGGCAACGCCGGGCCGGCGCGGGTGACGACCAGGCGCAGGCCGGGATCCTCGGGCTCCGCCGACAGCGTCCAGCCATGCGCCTCGGCGATCTCCTGGCAGATCGCCAGGCCGAGGCCGGCGCCGTGGTCGCGTCGGTGGGCGCCGCGCCAGAAGCGGCCGAACATCCGCGACAGCTGATGCGGGCTGACGCCCGGTCCCCGATCGCGCACCGCCAGCCGTGTCTCGCCCACCTCGACCGTGACGCAGCTGCCGGCCGGTGCGTGCTGAATCGCGTTCTCCAGCAGGTTCTTGAGCAGCGTGAACAGCGCGCCGCGGTCGACCTCCCAGGTCAGCGCGAGCGCCGCGTCGTCGCTCGCGACGATCTCCAGCGTGACCTCGCGGGCCAGCGCCATGCGGGTGAGGTAGGCCACCGCCTCGCGCGCCGCCTCGCCCATGTCCGTGGGCGTGAAGATGTAGTTCTGCGTCTCGCTGGCCTCGGCGAGCAGCAGCAGCTGCTGCACCTGGCGGGTCATGTGCTCGACGTCCTGCAGCAGCAGGTCCGGCCCCTTGCCGGTGGCCATGAACTCGACCTGCGCGCGGATCAGCGCCAGCGGCGTCTTGAGCTCGTGCGCGGCGGTGGCCAGGAATTCCTGCTGCACCCGGTAGCCGCGCTCCAGGCGCTCGAGCGCGCGGTTGAAGCTGTCGACCAGCGGGACGATCTCCGTGGGCACGCGGTCGACCTGCAGCCGCGCATGGACCCGCCGCGGCGAGATGGCCGCCGCCGAGGCCGAGACCTCATGCAGCGGCCGCAGCACGCGGCGCAGCATGAGGTAGGCGCACAGGCCGAAGACCAGCAGCAGCACCGATCCGAAGAGCCCCATCCCGAAGCCCATGAAGGGCAGCGCGAAGTCCAGGTGGAAGAGGCCGAAGAGCCGCTCGCTGCCGGCCAGCTGCAGGTACCAGGTCTTGCCGCGGTGCTGGACGGCCTCGGTGGCGCCGCGCATGGGCTGGCCGCCGTACTCGAAGACGAAGTGGCCCGGCTTGAGCCGCCGCGCCGCCGGGCCGACCGCCGTCCAGAAGGCGGCATCCGCCGGCGAGGCCAGCACCACTTGGCCGGAAGCGTCCAGCAGCCGGTAGGCCAGGTCGCCCTCGAGCTTGGCGAACATCCACTCGCGACGCCGGCCTTCCGGGTCGAAGCCGGTGGGCTGCCCGGCCGCGTCGAAGACCAGTTTCTCGCCGAGCTCCTCGGCGAATTCGGCGATGTCCTCGTCGACGAAGAGCGGGCCGCGCCAGGTCGTGACGGCGTCCAGGGCCAGCATCAGCGTCACGATCGTCAGCGCGACGCCGGCGCAGTAGGCCACCATCACCTTCAGCGCGAGGCTGTTCATCCAGCCGGGCTTCACGAGGAGCGGCTCCGGAACGGTGCACGGCGAGGCATCAGAAGCGGTACAGGTAGCCGACGAAGACGCGATTCTCGGTCGAGCCATCCACCAGCGGGCTGTCCTTGATGCCGCTGCCCAGGCTCGTCACGCCGACGTCGACGAAGACCGCGTTCTTCGGGTTGAACAGGTACATGCCGCGCAGGCCCAGCTCGGCGTTGACGGTCGACTTGCCCTGGTAGGCGGCCCGCGTCGCGGTGACCTCGCTCGCGCGGACGCCGTAGTAGTAGTCGACGTATTTCTTGTCGACCCACTGCGCGCCCAGGCGCGGCGTCAGCATGACGTGCTGGCCCAGGCGCCAGGAGCGCTCCAGCGTCAGCGCCAGACGCTGGCCCTTGCTGTGGCCAGAGACATCGGCGGTCCACTCGGCGCCCAGCTCGGCGATGTCGCTCTTCCAGCTCGCCTTCGCGCCGGCCCACAGGCCGCCCTTGCGCTCGGCCATGCCGTTCAGGATGGGCGCGTCGCCGGCCTCGTAGCCGCTGCCGTCCCACTTGGCCACGATACCGAAGTCGACCTGGTGGCCCGGCGCGACCTGCCAGCCTGGCAGCTTCACCGTCAGGCCCGGGCCGAAGACGCGCACCCAGCGGTTCTCGTACTGGATCATCGGCAGCGCCCTGTTCTCGCGGTCGATGTCCTTGTAGGCCTTCTGGGTGGTGACCACCCCCACGCCCAGGCCCCAGGAAGAGGACTCGCCCTCCTGGCCGGCCGGGCCGCCCGGGCCGGCCGCCAGCACGCCCGACGGGGCCGCGGCGCAGAGCACCGCGGCGGAGGACAGGGAGGCGCGCATCAGCGCCGTGCGGGCGTGCGAACCGGCAAGCGATCGGGCGAGCGAGAGGAGTCGTTTCTGCGTGAGCATGAGGGTTCCCGAGAGGGCGGTGAAAGGAGGCCGCATCCTCGAAGGGCGCGTCTTACTGCGCACTTACCAATGACCGCTCGCGCGAGCCCGGCGTTGGCGTCGGCTCGCCGCGGCACGACGCCGGAAAGACGGCCCGGCGGACAGTCATGGCGCCGTCGGCGCCGCGTCTTCCCCACGGGAGCGCGCCCCGCCAGCGCGTTCGGCCTCGCGCTGTGCGCGGCGCTGCAGGTAGGCGTCGCGGACGAAAAGGTACTTGTCGAGGGCAACCTCGTCGACCATCTTCGTCACCTCCAGCAGATTGGCGCGCTTGTCGACCAGGCTGACGATCGTCAGCGCATTGCGCGCGCCGGCGTCGTCCAGCTGGGCGGTGAGGCTGCCCATGCTGTTGACCGGCAGCGCGGCCGTGCCGCGCAGGTCCGACGGCCCGAACACCGGCAGCACCAGGTAGGCGCCGCCACCCACGCCCCACACCCCCAGCGTGTCGGCGAAGCCGTCGCCATGGCGCGGCAGGCCCCATCCGGTGGCCACGTCCATGACGCCCAGCAGTCCGACGGTCGAGTTGGTGCCGAAGCGGGCGAAGTCGGACAGGCCGTCGCGGAAGCGTCCCTGCAGCATCAGGTTGACGCCGGACCACGGGTCGCCGAGGTTGGAGAAGAAGTTGGTGACGCCGGTGCGAACCGGCGTCGGCATCACCGCCTTGTAGGCCGTCGCCACCGGCTTGACGACGACCTTGTCGATGCCCTCGTTGAGGGCGAAGGTCTTGCGATTGACCGACTCGATCGGATCCGGGTTCTGCGGCGTGGCGCAGCCGGACAGCAGCAGGCCCGAGGCGATCAGGAGAGTGGGCAGCCGGGCGGCGCCGGCGCGAAGGGGCAATGAAGACATGACAGGCTCCCGCTCCGGAAGTGGAGCCGGGGCATCCTCGGCGCGGCGGTCTTTCTGGAGACTTACCCGGCGCCCGCTCTGTCAGCCACCCTGGCGCCCAATCTGGCGCTCAACCTGTCGTTCAGCCCGGCGTTCCACCCGGCGCGACCGTCCCCACCGCCTTGAGCGCCGCGATGGCTGCCGTATGCGCATGCACCAGCGGCGGCGACTGGTCGAAGCGCTGCGCATACCGCTGCTTGAACGGATCGGCGCTGTCGCGGTCCAGTCCCAACAGGTCGCGCGCACGCTGCGCCACCGCGCGCGGCGTGGCGGCCGCGTCGGCGGCACCGTCGATGGCCTCGTCCAGCATGGTGATCAGCCGGCTCAGCGGCTCCAGCCAGCGCATGTCCTCGCTGAAGGCCATCACCTGCAGGAACTCGCCCGCGCTCTGCGGGCCATGCTGCTTCTCGAAGTCGCCGCGCTCCAGGTCGACCAGCGCGCGGTGGAGGTCGAGCAGCGCGCGGCGCAGCTGCTGGCAGGTATCAGTGGTCATGGGGCCGTCCGGTGATGGGAAGGCGCAAGCGTACAGGGGGTTGCGGCGCGGCGCCTGTCCCCTTTGGCAGACGCTTGGCAGAACGCTCGGCAGACGGTTTCGCAGCCGGCTCGGGCCGGCGCCTCAGGGCGCCGGCGGCTCCATCAGCATCTCGCGCAGCGGCCGTGCCTGGCGCCAGCCGGTGGCCTCGAGCATCGGCTGCTCGTAGAAGTCGGGGACCGGGCCGAGGCACAGCAGGCCCAGCGGCTCCGCGCCCTCGGGCAGGGCCAGCGCCTGGCGCAGCGCCGCGGGGTCGAACATCGAGACCCAGCCCAGGCCCAGGTGCTCCGCCCGCGCGGCGAGCCACAGGTTCTGGACCGCGCAGGCCGCGGAGCACCAGGCCATCTCGCGCGGCAGGCTCAGGCGGCCGAAGACGGTGCCGTCGTCCGGCGCCAGCACGATGGCCAGCAGTTCGGCGCAGTCGCGCAGGCCTTCGACCTTGAGCCGCAGGAACTCCGCGCCGCGCTCGCCCAGCGCCTGCGCGGTGCGCCGGCGCTCCGCCTCGACGATGGGCATCAGGCGCTCGCGCCACGCGGTCGTGCTCAGCCGCATGAATCGCCAGGGCTGCATCAGCCCGACCGAGGGCGCGGCATGCGCCGCCTGCAACAGGCGCTCGAGCTGCTCGTCGGGCAAGGGCGCGGACGGCGTGAAGTGGCGCATGTCGCGACGCAAGGCGATCGCGCGATAGACGGCGGCGCGCTCGACGTCGTCGAAGCGGTGTTGCGGGTCCGGCGCGGCGGTCGGGGCCGGGGTCGCGGATGAAGTCGCGGAGAAGGTCGAAGGGCGCGGCGAACCGGCGGAGGACGGCGAAGTCATGCCGCGATTGTCGGCCGGCGCGCGAGCCATACTGTCGGCCGCTTTGACAAATCCGCGCTGCCGGTCCCGGCTTGCGTCTTTTCCCGAATGCCCGTTTCACCGCCATCGCCCGAGTCCACCGCGTCGACCCTGCGCGGCCCGCTGCGCCTGTCGCCGCTCATCGACACCGACCTCGACGCGATGGCCGCCCTGCTGTGGGACGAGCGCGTCTACCAGCACATCGGCGGATTGCCGGACTCCCCGGCGCTGGTCGCGCTCGGCCTGCGCCGGGCCCTGGCCGGACCGCCCGACGACCATGCCGACCAGCGCTGGCTCAACTACGCGATGCGCCTGGCGGCGACCGGCGAGCTCATCGGCCGACTGGAAGCGACGGTCCACGACGGCATCGCGGAAGTCGCGTTCCTGCTGGGGACCGCGCACTGGGGCCGCGGCCACGCGACCGAAGGCCTGCGGTGGCTCCACGAGGAAATCGCCCGCGTCAGTCCGGGCGTCGCATGCTGGGCGACCACGCTGCCGGAGAACGCGCGCAGCGCCCGCCTGCTGATGCGCTGCGGCTACGTGCCGATGGATCCGGCGACCGCGCCACCGCTGCTGACCTACGACGACGGCGACCTCGTGTTCCGGCGCCCGGCCGCGGACTGACGTCGGCCCGGGCCGATCAGCGCGGCCCCTGATCCCAGCTCTCCATGCCCGACAGCGTCCGCTCGTAGGGCCGCGGGCTGATGCTCAGGTCGCCGACGAAGGGCCGGTCCATCTGGGCGATGAAGAAGAACACCAGCCCGGTCGAGAAGGACAGGAAGATCACCGCGGCCCGGTTGAACGCCGTGGCCGGCAGCACCAGCAGCGGGATCAGCGACATGACGCCGCCCGCGATCACGACGAACCAGAGCGATGCCGGCACGGTCGACTCGCTGGCGCTGACCCGCTCGCGCCGGAACTTCAGCATCTCGTTGGTGCGGGCCCAGATCTCGTGCAGCAGCGCCTGCTGGGCCGCGCTGCCCGGCTCGATGCGCTGCACCGCGCGGAAGATGCGGTTGACGTGCAGGCCGCCGCCGGCCGTGCCGGTGCCGCCGGGCGTGCCCTGCATGTCCTGCCACTCCTCGTCGAGGATGGACCGCGTGTACGCGCGGACCCGCTCGCGCGCCTCGAGCGCCGGCGGCGTGCCCATCACGGCCAGGTCGCGGGACAGCGCGCTCAAGGTCACCGCCTCGCTGCTGACCGCGGAGTCCGCGCTGCGGAAGGACTCCCACACGGACACCGCGCAGAAGGCCAGCAGCAGCGAGTTCAGCGTGGCCACCAGCGCCAGCAGCGTCAGGGCCAGGCCCTTGTCCGTGTCATCGAAGCGCGGCTTCCACAGGCGGTGCACCAGCTCGAAGCTGGCGAGCGCCGGGATGATCCAGCCGGCGAGCAGCAAGGATCCGAACTGCCAGACCGGCAGGTGATAGAGCCACAGCGGCATGGTGTCCCTCGCGAAGGATGGTGATGGCCTTCAGCGTAGGAATGCCGCGCGCTCGCGGCCATCGGCAATCGGCGGAAGCGGCGGGGACAAATGACGGAGGGCGGCGATTGTTGCGCCATGCACAACGGCACATTCCGAAGTCCGCCATTTATGCGATCCGGGGCACTGCCTACTCTTCGTCCATCGGCAAACGCAACAGCGAACCGAACGACGACACCCCGATCCACCGCTCTCCTGGAAGGACACCATCATGAATGCCAAGACCCTGATCGCCTCCGCCCTGATCGCCCTGTCGACCGCCGCCGTGCCGGCCTTCGCGCAGAGCTACAGCCACCTGGACCCCATCACCCCGAGCCAGAAGAGCCGCGCCGAAGTGCTGGCCGACCTGGCGATCTATCGCGAGTCCGGCCTGGCCGCCGTCGACCGCACCGAGGACTTCGCGCTGAACGCCGGCCAGCGCGCCCAGGCCGAGGCCCGCTACGCGGCGCTGAAGGCTTCGCCCAAGTACGCCGAGCTCGTGCAGCGCTTCGCCGCCAAGGACGCCAAGGGCGCCGCCACCGAAGGCGTCGCGGCCCGCTGATCCCTCGGCCGCGACGACCCGCGGCCTCGGCAGGCCACTGCCCTGCCTCGTCGCCGCCTCGCGTTCAGCCGGCGGCGAAGCGCTCGGCGTGACCCCGCGCGCGGAATTCCTCGATGACGTGGTCGACGAACACCCGCACCTTGGCCGGCACCAGCTTGCGGCTGGTGTAGTAGATGGACAGCGGCCGCGAATCCGCGGACCAGTCGGGCAGCACGCGCACCAGCTCGCCCCGCTCCAGCAGCGGCAGGGCATGCGGCCGCGGCAGCATGGCGATGCCCATGCCGCTGGCCGCCGCGCGCGCCAGCGCCTCGGGATCGTCCAGCACCATCACCGGCCGCACGCTGGCCACGATCTCCTCGCCGGCGCGGCTCTTCAAGGCCCACGGCAGCAGCCGCCCCGAGCTCAGCGAGCGGCGCAGCAAGCCGCGATGACGCGCCAGCTCCGAGGGATGCGTCGGCGCCGGATGCGCCGCCAGGTAGCCCGGCGAGGCCACCAGCACGATGCGCAAGCGCGCCAGCTCGCGCGCGATCAAGGCATCGGTCAGCTCGATGCCGCCGCCGATGGCCACGTCGAAACCCTCGGCGACAAGGTCCACCTGCCGGTTGTCGAAATGCAGGTCGGGCACCACGTCCGGATAGCGCCGGACGAAGCTCTCCATCATCGGCACGAAGTACTCGCGCCCCACGGTGTAGGCCAGCGCGACCTTCAGCGTGCCGGCCGGCTTGCCGGCGCCCTGCCGCAGGTCGGTCAGCGCATCGCCGATCTCCGCCCAGGGCAGCCGGACCTGGCCGTACAAGCGCTCGCCGTCGGTCGTCAGGGCCAGCCGGCGCGTGCTGCGCTGGAACAGGCGCACGCCCAGGCGGGCCTCGAACTGGGCCACGCTCTTGCTGACGGCCGCGGGCGTCAGTCCCAGGCGGCGCGCGGCGGCGGAGAAGCTGCCGTCGTCCGCCGCGGCGATGAAGGCGTCCAGGTGGCTGCGAAGTTCGGTGGACATGGGATTCGATAGGAATGGTTGAAGCTGAACGATCCGTTCCGAGACTACCGGAATCAGGTGGCAACGACCAGACTTCGTTCATCCCAACTCCCTTTTCAAAAGGACGACGCCATGAGCACCTCGACTTCCACCTCCACTTCCACCTCCAAGCCCCTGGCCGGCAAGGTCGCCTTTATCCACGGCGGTTCGCGCGGCATCGGCGCCGCGTCGGCGCGCCGGCTGGCGCGCGAGGGCGCCACGGTCGCGATCGGTTATGCGTCCTCGGCGATCGCGGCCGAGGCGCTGGCGGAAGAAATCCAGGCCGCGGGCGGCCGGGCGATCGCCATCAAGGCGGACGCCACCGACGCGCAAGCCCTGGCGGCCGCGATCGACGGCGTGGCCGAGCGTTTCGGCCGCCTCGACATCCTGGTCAACAGCGCCGGTGTGCTGCACGTCGCGCCGACGGAAGACTTCTCGCTGGCGGACTTCGACCGCACGCTGGCGGTCAACGTGCGCTCGGTGTTCGTGGCCTCGCAGGCGGCGGCCCGGCACATGCGCGAAGGCGGCCGGATCATCAACATCGGCAGCACCAACGCGCAGCGCATGCCCTTCGCCGGCGGCGCGGCGTATGCGATGAGCAAGTCGGCGCTGATCGGCCTGGTCAAGGGCATGGCGCGCGACCTGGGGCCGCGCGGCATCACGGTGAACAACGTGGCGCCGGGGCCGGTCGACACCGACATGAACCCGGCCGACACGGACTTCGGCGCGGGCCTGCATGGCCTGATGGCCGTGCCGCGTCACGCCAAGGCGGACGAGATCGCGGCGATGGTGGCCTACCTGGCCGGACCGGAAGCCGGGTTCGTCACCGGCGCCGACCTGCTGATCGACGGCGGATTCGCCGCCTGAGGCCGAGAGCGCCGGTCAAGGGATCGACAAGTCGACGGACCGACGGACCGTCGGTCCGACGGATCAACGAACCGTATGGCGCCGGCCGTCCTCGTCGACCCAGTAGCGGCCGCCCTGGCCATCCGAGTAGACCTGGCGCTCGCGGCCGTCGACGACCAGTCGCCCGATGAGCGCCCCGGCGACCGCGCCGACCGCCGCGCCCGTGAGGGCGTTGCCGCCGGTCGCCGCGCCGATGACTGCGCCACCGACCGCGCCCACGGCCGCATTGCGGGTGTCGTCACGACGCTGCTGCCGGTCGGAGGCGCAACCGACGCTCAAGGCCGCGCAGACGATGACCAGCGCGGCGGTGCTGAAGGGGGAGGTATTCATGAGAGGTCTCCTGAAGGGTGATGTTCGCCCGCCCTCCCCGGCGCGACGAGACCACCGCCTCATCGCGCGGCGGAGGGCAGCGCACGACTGATGCATCACGCCGTGAGCGGCAAGGGGCATGCCCTGTCGGTGGCAGTAGCACGAACGGCACGGGCGGCAAGGCGTAGCGAGAAGCAACGAGCGGCGGCGGTACGGCGATTGCCGCACCTGGGTATCCCACTTCAGGAGAGCGCCATGCCTCGCGGAGACAAATCCTCATACACGGACAAGCAGAAGCGTCAGGCCGAGCACATCGAAAGCGGCTACGAGCACCGCGGCGTGCCCAAGGACGAAGCCGAACGCCGCGCCTGGGCCACGGTCAACAAGGAAACGGGCGGCGGCAAGAAGTCGGGCTCGGGCCGCGGCCAGGCCGAGAACCACGAGCCCTCGCGCAAGGGCGGGCGCCTGGGCGGCAAGGCCGCGGCGAGCCGCACGGCGGCGGAGCGCTCAGCCTCCGCGAAGAAGGCCGCGGCGACCCGCAAGCGCAATGCGGCGGCGCGCGCGGCCCATCATTGAGAGCGAGGGTCAGCGGTCCTCGCGGGAGGAATCGCTGTCCTCACTGCGGTCGTCGCGGGACGCCTGGTTGCGCTGGCTGCCGGGCGACTGCTGGCTGGACGGCTGCTGGGAGCGCTGGTTCAGCTGTCCCTGCTGACCGCCGGACTGGCTCTGCTGGGACTGCTGGCGCTGGCCTTGCGAGCCGCCGCCCTGCTGCCCGCCGGGCTGGTTCTGCTGCCCTTGCTGCCCCTGCTGATGCTGGCTCTGCTGGCTGGAACCGCCCTGGGGTTGCGGCGATGACTTCGTGTTGGGTTGCTGGGCCATGGTGATCTCCATGTTGAGCACGCCGGCAACTTCGCCGGCAGCTTGGAGGGGCAATGGTCATGCCGGCGAGCCGGATCCATGCCAGCAGCCTCTTCGAAGTAGCTCTTGCCGCCCTCGTACGCGATGGAGAAGAAAGCTTTTCACGCACCGCACTTTGGCCGTTAGTTCCGCCACCTCAGGCCACTCTGCTCGCACCTTCGCAATGAGCAGCTCTGTCGGCTTGTTCGGGAACGACAGTTCTGAGGCCAACTGACTATCCTCCGAAAGTTGTCGCAACCAAGCGCCGAACGCGCTCCGTCTCTTGTTTTAGAAGCTCGACCGTTTCGTAGGCCCGAGTGAGGGTGTCCTCTTCCCACGCGTCATTGAGGCCTGACAGCCACAGCAGCCACGCTTGCAGCACCTCGTACTCGGCGGGCTTCAGCCCCACGAGGCGTTTTGAGAGGAACGCATCCCAGAAATCAACCCTAGGGGACCTGTCCAACGCACCTATGAGGGCGTCAGCAACTTGCAGCCATTGGCCCTCCGAGTCCAATGTCGTCGCCAGAACGCTTGGAAGGTAATAGGCAAGAGCTTCCGGTGTGAAGGCGAAGAGAGCGTCCGGATGCAATTCCCAGTCTCTACGCGTGATGGAACGCCAGTCGCGGCCGAACCACAGCGCATCCGACTGCTCAGGTGTCGTCGATGTGCCACTCTCGATGAGCCTCGTCGGCTGCGCCCGATGTGCGAAGGCCTCGTGAATCTGTTGCTGCATGTTCATTTGATGAGTGCGGTGCATCGAGCAACGTGAGACCACGCGGAAGCCTGTGCCTGCTGATGTCCCTCGTCGCCTCCGGCCCAGCATTTCTCGTCTTGACAGGCACGAGCAACGGCCAAGTCGAGCCACGCTTGAGCTCGTGCCTCCAAGCCCCAACGCGGCATTCCAGGAAGGCAAGCAGCTGGCTGGAAGCGGCCTACTCGGTCTTTGGCTCGCTGAACGTCTGCATTGCGCTGCGCGCAATCGTCTGGTGGGGCGCCGCTGCCTGCACCAACCACCGCCTGGACGTCGGCGGCACGCGCAGGAAGCCTTCGGGCGCCTGTGCAACGTGCCGTTGCGCCGGCTCTGCGCTGGACGCTTCGTCGCCATCCAGGGTGGCTTCCCGCGCTGCGCCGGCAGCGGCTCCAAGCCCATCCCCCCGCTCTTCCCAGGGAAGGGGCGAGTCGCCCTCTGCCGTCACCGGGGCCTGCCACTTCGTCTGCAAGCCCCGCCGAACGGCGAGCGTCGGGCATTGCGCTGCCGTGTCAAGGCCGAGCCCTGCGGGTGGCTTGGCCAGCCTGGACTCGGCTTCGCAATCACCAAACCACAGCGTGGCACCAACTCACTGGCTGGAACTGGCCTTCCACGCAGGCTGCTTACCAAACTCGTTATAGACATCCAGCGATGCACCACGACTCAGCAGCAGGCGCGCCAAGTTCTCATCGTTTGCGTAGTGCAGCGCGGTATTCCCCATATCGCCCGTTTGGTTCACATCAAGGCCGGCGTCCAGAAGAAGCTCGACCGTATGCAGGTCGCCTCCCTGTGCTGCGATGTGCAGCAGGGAATCGCCATTCGAGTCAACGTAGGTCAGAGGGTCGATGGGAGCGTCTGGCTCATCTGCCTCATAGTTGGTCAGGTAGCTGTACTTCTTTTGCAGCTCCTGGACCTGCGCTTCATTGAGTTTCATGAGCAATCACACCCTTGCTGCTTCAGCTTGTCTTTGAGCTTTCGGATTGCATTGTTGGATTGGTCTTCTCCATACATCCCGGCATGTCTGCCTGGCAACCATTTCGCGTCCCACGCTTGTCGAGCCTTGAGCAAATCTTCCTCCCGCTTCAGGCGCCACCGGAGTTCCTCACAGATGTCATTGAACGGGGGAGGTGGCGAGCTGTAGTTTCGCTTGTACGCATCGTGCTCCGCTTGTGCCTGCGGGTCATTCACATAAGGCTTCGCTGCACTGCACATCAAACTGCCAACTGCAGCGCCTACTGCACCGCCAATCACAGCGCCTTTAGCTCCGCCTGCAGTTGCGCCAGCAGTCGCTCCAGCAGCACCGCATCCAATAGTGCCTACACCAGGTGCCACGAGCGTGCATGCAGCACCAGCACCCACTCCACCTGCGGTACCACCTGCAACACCCCCGAGAACTGCGCCACCTGTAGCACCGATGACTGCAGCCTGTGCAACGCATGCACCATCGGGGGCCAAGCCAGTCGCGTCGACATAGCTCAGGGAGTTGCCACCTACGTAGGCATACGTGTTGATGCCTCCTGCCAATCCGATGGGGTCACTTTGAACATACCTCCCCGTCGTCCCGTCATAGTCCCGGAAGTAGTTGTAGTTCAGCCCGGACTCGCTGTCATAGTACTGCCCGGGAAAGCGCAGGTTGAACGTGATCGGCGAGAGCCCCGCCGGCGCTTGCTCTGGCTGCGTCGTGCCGAAGGGATCGCTGATCCATCGCCATCGCGCGGAGCCAGTCTTATCGATGAGCACGCGCGGTGCGTTCAGATGATCCGCGTACGCGAGCAGCGGCAGCGGTGACGCCACCGATCCAACGATCACCGCCACCGGCAAGTCGCCCAGCCAGACGAACTCCTGCACCACGCCCGAGGCGTTGTACTCGCCCAGGAGATGCC